>Ga0306921_10000188_pt1 | contig 47975 bp, 53 predicted proteins | sample sta12Cox44000080_FD_203760 | JGI IMG/M metagenome (GOLD analysis project Ga0306921, IMG submission 203760) | Lab enrichment of tropical soil microbial communities from Luquillo Experimental Forest, Puerto Rico - statoxic.12C.oxic.44.000.080 (v2)... | ecosystem: Environmental > Terrestrial >... | reverse complement strand
AAACCGAATCCAGTTATAACTCCGAGAAGCAATGGACAAATTGAAGTTCAGGTTTATTATACGTTAGCTCCCGAGGCAACTGCGGATAACTTCTCTGGAGTTGACGTCTATTTAGAAGATCCTGACATCAGCTCCCAAGCTTCGATGCCAATGAGCGGCACGCGGCCAATGGACGGGACCACGAATCAGGTCAGCGGGAAGTGGACCCCGGTTTTCGAGAACAAATCCTCAACCGTCTGGACCGGATCGGCCGCCGCTCATGGCCCCGTAGATATCCTAGTTGACAACACGTCTACAAGTTTGAAGAAGGGGATGGATCGGAAGGTCAGGATTTACTTAGCTTCATACGGCCCAAACTCAAATGCTGTTCTAGTCAGGGCTAATCAACCAAACGCAACCCCTAGCGTGATAGCGGCCATCCCTCCTCCTGGAACTATATATGTTCGCGGACAAGAATATGCTTGGTTGGTTACAAACTGTCAAGTACAATTGGAAACGGACTTCGATAGGCCTGATCCAAACTATAGATTGCTGTTTAGTTACACTCCGCCAGATTTGAATACTCCCCTTCCCACGGGAATGAATCCATTTGGCGGAGTTGATATCTTTTATGCTTATCCAGATGTCAAGAACATTGACCCTTATTACGTAATTACCGACTCTAAAGTCTGGGTTTCAGTAACGGATTCTCACGGTTATTTGTCTCCGATCTATCCCGCGGGAGGCGGGGGAACATTTAGAGCTTATTTCTGTTCGGGAGATAATTCACAACCGTCTCACGTTAACCAGTTGATTCCTGGGGTAACTCCTTACGTTCAAGTAACGATTAGTTTAAGCCTACCAAACGCGCCCGACATCACGGGATTTAAACTTGTGAAGACGTATTGGAGTAGGAGGTACGATGGCTCGTTGGTAGCTATGGCCGATATAGCCTGGGATAAACAGACGGCCGCGAACTTTGGGGGAGTTGTATTCTATCTGATTGCAACTAACCCAACAGATCCCAATTACAAACTACCAATGCAATTGGACATGGTCGGGGATACGGCAACATTCGATACTCTGGAAGTTTTGAATTGGCCTGTAAATGCAGAAGATTGGACTATACTTGCCGTATCTCAAGATGCTTTCTCACAGGAAAACAATACTCCATCTAGCCCAAGGGTCGGATCTCCCGAAATCCTTTGGCATATTGGTGGCCCAATTACACAGGGCGGGATAGGTCAGGAGCACGCGCCGCTCGTTACGCCATTGAACTTGCCCACGCCAATCGAGGATCAGCAAGTTTCTAGTGATGGCGTGCAAATGATGCGCTTCACGATATCTGGCTGGACGATACCTAAAGACAATAATTTCGGCGGCGCGAAAGTTGCAATGATCGATGTTTTTGGGGGAATAACTTACTTTGACGCGGGAAAGGCGACAAGTTTAACCACTCCTTGGATGCCGGCATCGAGCGCGGGGAGAATCTATTTTTACGTGATAAGTTATGACCCTCAGAATCTCATGAATAGTATTGATCAACAGCCTGGGGGTACGACACCATTTACTTACGACGACTTTAAACCTAAACCTGGAGCTATAAAGGCTAGTCAAATTCCCACGGATTGGTTCAGCACTAATGATTTCGTTTGGAAGAACGCGCCCGGCCCGTTTAATCCTAATGATCCGCTGAATACTGGATTACTTATCAATCAGGTTGACGCGGGTCGAGTCCAAGTGGGGACCGTATTGAGGGTCGGGGGCGCGCCCGCTAGCTCAGGGTTGGGACCATCTTTCTCGGGCAAGAATGGTCAGATCGCAGTTTACTCAAGTGGGACTGATCCTGGAGATATCAATGGAACCCCAACTCTGAGAGCTTGGATTGGACAACAAAGTTCTGGAGGGGGAACGATTTATGGAGGTTGGTTTTCAGAGTTGTATGTCGGTGGTAGTGGACCTCCAACTTCGCCGTTATACGTCAAGAATGGAGGGCTAGTTATAGTCGGAGGTTGGGATGTTCAGACGTCTTTGGGAACGAAATACTTCCCATACATAAGCGTTCGGGATAAGAGAAATACCGAGCAGGCTAGAATAGGGGCGAGTTTATCAGCTAATCCCGATGGGACATACCAGGTTCCAATCGGGAACATTGCAGATATCGGAGGGGGTTGGTTCACCCAGATTGCTATTGGTGGTCCCAATCTAGCTAACTGGAATATTTTAGTTCCTGGGGATGGCACGATACACATGCGGGGGATCAATACTTTCGAGATTGATTACACCCGAAACATTCCAGCAATCAGCCCTCCGACCAACGCGCCCTATCAGTTATTGTTGGGAACGGATGTTGCTTATGCGGCTGTTGGGATAAATAAATTCCCTGGGATTACATTGATGCGTTGGGATGACGTGGGGAATAAAGCAACCACACATGGAATGCAGTTGATAAATCGCGGAATCCTTCTAAGCACGCAAGATGCTACCACGACCGAGCAAAAGCGCGCCGCGCTGTACACGTTCAATGGGGATTCTCAAGGATACGATGGTGGAAGATTCTGGGGTGAGCTTGCGCTATTCAGCCCAACGACTGGCATTATAAATGTCTTGATGAATTCTGGGTACTTTAATGCTGGCATCCTAACTGGTGGCTCCTCATTAACAATGGGAGATGAGCATAATAACATAAGCTTTCAGGTGCGCTCGACTAGGGATATAGTATTGGGCGCGCAGGTGTTCTGGGGGCCGACGGCTTCGATTCAACTGATCGATGCGAGCGGGACTTATATCGGGCCGATAAAGGCCGGAGATTTCTCTGCCAACAGTTACTCCATCGGCACAACTGAAGTCATCGATTCCAGCCGCAACCTCGTCAACTCCAATGTCAACATCGGTGCGAACTACTGGATCGACAGTGGACAGATCACAGCTTCCAGCCTTTATATCCGCGTGGGAGGGATAGCCACGCCCATCATTAATGGCTTCGGTCAATGGGTTGGTCCTGCCATGACTGGAGCGCAGACACCTTGGACGCAGACAATCTATGCGCAGGGGAATGAGCTTCACGACGCGGGCAGGATCGTGGCTCAGTTGAGCACATATGTCCTGCGAAACAGTCCGAATGCTAGCTTTGGAGAGCACGTCCTGGATCTAACCGGGCCGGGAATTTTGCTGATGAGCGCGGGCGGTGGCTATCCCAGAATGGATTTGCAGCCTAGTTCGATTTCGATGCTGAACTCTGGCGGCTCGCAGGTGTTTCATGTGGACCTGAATGGAGTGCTGACTTGTTCGACCTGCAATGCCGGGATCTGGACGGGAAGCGTACAGACGGGAACCAACTTCGTTTATGCGACACAGTTTGGAATTTACGGTTATGCCGCGGGCGTCGGCACCACCGCAACTCCAGTCACTTTTCCGACCAATGACGGGCGCACCGTTACTGTTGTCGGCGGAATTATCACCAAAGTTCAATAAGGAGAAACATGGAAAAGACATTTAGGCTCGAACAGAAAGAACTCGCTGCTCTCGATCAGTTGGAACAAGAGAAGACAAGAGCATTGGCGCAATACGGCGCGCTGAGTATCGATATGAAGAATGCTGAACAGCGAATAAACTCGACTGTCGAGCGGCAACAGAGTTTCCTGAGGTCGGTTCTGATGCATCGCGGGGTCGATCGATTCAGCGCCGCGCAGATAGTTAATGGCTCGGTAATCTGTACTGTTGAAGATGAGCTAATTTCTAACGTAATTGAGGAGAAGAAGACCAACGGTCTAGCGGCCGTCGAATAATATGGCTTGGCTCAGCAAAAACAACTTCACGCCATCGGATAATCTTCATGCCGATGACATGAATAATCTCTCTAATGACATAATGAACTGGGGAGGTGATGTTAATGGCGGAGGACATCACCTCTCGAACGTCATTATTGACCCATATTATCCAGGTCCAGGTGTGGCGGAATTTTCCCCGTTGCACGTTATCCCAACTTCTACTGATTATAGTGCTCAATTGAGATTAGACAGTGAAGCGGGTGGGAATCCCCCGAGATGGATCTTAATCAAGGATGCAACGACCGAGAGCGGCGCTAATGCTGGATCGAACCTCCAGCTAGAAGCTTGTGACGATACAGGCAATATAATTCATACGCCAATCTCGATTGTCAGGTCGACTGGAGTAATGACCCTCGGACAACAGATCTGGAGTGGTAATGTGAACGGCGGAGGATTCACACTTTCCAATGTCGTGTTGCCTGGAGTATTTTCTGATCCAACGACTACTAAAGGGGACATCGTTGGTCGGGGAGCGGCGGCTCCAGCGGTGAGAATCCCAGTGGGCGCGGACGGAACTACACTACAGGCGGATAGCACTCAACCATTAGGAGTAAAATGGGCGACTTCTCCAGCAGTACCAACTTCGACTCAAGTGATCGCGGGCGCGGGATTGGCAGGTGGCGGTGCATTAACTGGGAACGTGACGCTAACGAACGCGGGAGTTCTAAGCTTCAACACTAGAACTGGGGCTATCACATTATCGGCTGCAGATATTACGGGAGCGACTGGAGTAATAAACACTAGATCAGTCTTAGCCGGAGCGGGAATGTCTGGTGGTGGGCAGCTAACAGCGGACGTGACGCTTAATGCTCTAGTGACTTCTGTTTTCGGCCGCACTGGAGCTGTTGTATTAACGGCTGCTGATGTTTCAGCTGGTGGTGGCGTACCAGCGGCGAGGCAAGTAATTGCTGGAACGGGGATGTCTGGAGGGGGCGCGCTTAGTTCGGATGTTACTTTGAACGCGGCTGTGATTAGTGTCTTCGGGCGCACGGGATCAATCGTGTTGAATCAGGGAGATATCGTAACGGCTGGTGGGGTGGCGAATACTCGGCAGGTCATCACGGCTGTTGGGTCAGGATTGGCTGGTGGTGGACCGTTAAGTGCGGATCTGAATTTGTCAGTTGTATCTAATACCTCTGTTCAGAAGGTGAACGTATTCAGCAATGTCGCAGTTGGCAATCCAGGCTCCCCGGTATCGACGGAATCGGGGATCAATTTCATTCCTGGGAACTCTAACACGACGATTACCATCGCGGATGAGCCTGCGAATAACCGCGCTAACATCACAATCACGAATACCGGATCGACGGCCATCTGGACGACCAGGGGCGCGACCACCACGCTGATCGGGAATAGGCCGGGCATAAACCTGATTGAGGGATCGAATGTCACGTTCTCGGGAGTTGACAACTCCACGAGCAACCGCGTAGACATCACGGTCAGCGCGGTCGGCGGAACGGGCGGCGGCGCGAGTCAGACGCCGTGGCTCACCAACGTGGACGCGGCGGGATACAACCTTGCGAACGTCGCCTATCAGGGCATCAATTCCGCTGTCGATATTACAACTCGCTTGGCGTTGCAGTTGACTGGTACGGAATTAGCAATAAGAGCGGCCAATTCGAGCGCCGCGAATGCCGCGAGGATCGAGGCCGACAACGACAATGCAACGGCGAAGATCCAGCTAGTCTCCCATGGATCATCTTTTGGCGGAACATTACAGGGAACTGGTGGCCTAAATGCCGCCGTAGGCGGGATGACTTTCTCCATTGCCGATGTGGAAGCGATGCGGGTTTCAGTGGGCAAGCATTTACTGGTCGGGACAAACACCGATGACGGCGTGGAGATGGTGCAGGTCAACGGCAAGATCAAAAGTTTAACGGGCGGGATCGTATTCCCCGATGGGACGGTGCAGACTACTGCCATCACCTCAACTGGCATGAACGATCCGACGACGACGCTGGGAGATTTGATCGTCAGAGGTTCCACTGTAACTGGCAGGTTGGGAGTTGGGACCAACGGTCAGGTATTGGTGGCGAACAGCGTAGCCGCGATGGGCATCAATTGGGTAAGTCCCAATGCGCTTTCAGGAGTCCAGAGTCCTTGGGTTGCTGATGAGGACGCGGCGAATCACAAGTTACTCAACGTCAACCGGATCGGTATTGGAACCTCTTCGCCTACCGTTAGTTTGGACATACAGGGAAATCCTTACGCATACATTAACATTTCGTCTTTAGGATCGACGGCTCCAGCAGGAAGATATCAAATCGTTCCTGATGCCTTTGCAATCTATCTTAGGGCGAACACCGCGACGGCGGGAGATTTTTCAACACTATTGAATATTGCAACATTTAACACCTCCAGTGCGGCATTCAATGCAATTCCTGGAAGTGCAGAGACCGTCAACATAATCTCCGGGGATGGCGCAATCCAAGCGATTTTACAGGGATATTCATATAGCTCTAGTCAAGGGTATGGATTGACCTTTGCCAGCAATTCGGCTAGAGGAACCTCTGCCGCGCCGACGCCTTCGCAGCAAAATGATTTTCTTGGGCGTCATATATTCAATGGCTATACCTCCACTAACGGCTGGACCACGGGTGCCCAAATCTCAAGCCTAGTCGAGCAAAATTGGGGAGCGACAGCAGCTTATGCGAATCTAATTTTTTACACCGCATCTGGCGGGGGCGCGGCGGAGCGCATGCGGCTTACGGGCGCGGGGCAAGTACTCATCGGACAGACAGCAGGCAATGGCACGCTTGCGGCGCTCCAGGTCACCGCGCCAGCGACGGCAACGAGCGCGTTCGACGTGACGCAGACGATAGGCACCGGACGAGCGAACGTGACCTTTATCAATGCCAGCGGAAGTTCCGATGTAACCAATAAAATGCGGCTTCGCCTGGGTCCAGCCGCCGCATTCGCAGGCACGGACGTTCAGCCTTACATTGAGTCCTACATTCAGGACACTGCCTATAACGCGGGCTTAGCATTGGGCACCAAAAATGCGAGCGGCGTTCTTGAGGCCATGCGAATAAACTTCAATCAACAGGTCAGCATTGGGAGCTTAATCACGCCGGGCGCGCGCTTGAACGTCGTGGATTCGGGAACTTTCCAATTGAATCTCGCCGCTACGGACAACCAGTGGGGGCTGGTTTTTCAGTCTTACGGAGCATCCGCGCCCGTGTCTGGATATGGCGGTCCAAATAACGCGGCCATCGTCCAGTACTTTAATGCTCCGATGGTTTTTGCCACGGCGAACGTGGAGCGTATGCGGATCATGGGCAACGGTAACGTGGGCATTGGGACGACAAACCCGGGAGCAAATTTAGATGTCCACGGAGGAAGTGGTGTTGCCACCCTGACGAGTACGGCAACCGGTATTGCTCAAGTGCTGCTTCAGTCGAATAACCAGAATTGGTTTTTTCAAAATCGCGGTAACTTGGATGCAGCATCTGGTCCGTCCTTCAACCGATTCGCCTTATACGGTCCCACATCAAACGAGTGCATGACAGTTCTGACCAACGGTCTAGTTGGAATCGGGACGGCGAGTCCGGCTTATCAACTCGATATTCTGAGCAACAATGCGACTCAACTCCGTTTGCAGACTGCGGCGGGGAGCGGAAGTCAAATCTATCTGGGCGCGGGGCAGGCGGGAGCAGGTGGTGTCATTCAATTTGCGGCGACGACGGCAAACGCGAATGCGGTTTGTCTAGGCAACAGTCTGCCGGGGGCGGCGGTCACGAATGATTTTGTTTTCGGCACTTTCACCACTGCGGGCGGATGGGCCGAGCGTATGCGGATCTTGGGTGCGGGAAATGGCAACGTGGGCATTGGAAGCTCCGCACCAGTAACCCGATTGGAAGTGTGCGTACCCAATGGGAACACTGGTATAAATGTCACCACTTCCCAAGCGTCTTATGGCTTGCTCATCGGTCAGGACGCGGCATCTCAATCCGCGAGTGTTTATCACGGCCCCAACTACGGTTATGTCATCAATGTGCTGAACGCGCCGCTGATTTTGGGAGCCAACAATTTAGCCAATGTGACCATCCTGCCAAGCGGGAATGTGGGCATCGGGACGGTGAGTCCCGCATACACGCTCGACCTCGGTAATGGCTCCCTGGGCGGCATCGGCCTGCGAGTAAATAATGCGGCGGGTGGAGGAACCCGCCTTACTATCAATGGCGGGACTACGAACTTTACGATCTCGAACAGTTACTTTACGACTAATGCATTCGAGATTCACGACGACACAAACATTGCTAGTAGATTAGTCATTTTGCCGAGCGGCAATCTGGGCATCAACAAAGCAGCTCCCGCCTATGCGCTCGATGTGACCGGAGATTGCAACATCAGCGGCACCTATCGCGTGAATGGCGTGGCTTTATCGACGGGCGGCGCACCGGGCGCATGGTTATCCTATACGCCGACCGTCACCGATAACGTCGGCACAGCGATGGCTACCTCTTCACTTACCGCGCATTATGTTGTTTTCGGATCGATACTTTTTATCCAGATCGTTTTCGTGGTCACGATGACGGCCAATTCGGGGGCTATAAACTTCACTTTGCCGGTAACAGCCGTCGCGGATGCCAATAACGTAACCTGCTACGCGGCGTGGGGTTCGGGAACCCAGAATCAGGCAGTCATCGCTTCAGGCAATAGTGGGACTTCCATCAAGATCACGATGGGAGCGTTTTCCAACGGAGTTTCGTTGCAACTCTACATTGGCGGTTCGCTGAGAATTTCCTAAAGGAGGAACTTAGAAATGACACCTATGCAAGGAGCGGCCAAGAGCAATTTTCCGGGGCCGCTCGACTACGATTCGAGTGCCCAACTCATGAACGATATGAGTTTTCGCGGGCGCATCAAGGTGGCCTGTCTGCACTTCGCGAGCTACATCCAGGGCGAGGAGCCAACCGTGGCGGCGCACAACACCCGTTACCAATGGGCGCAGCAGACCATGATGAATCCCGATATGGCGGCGGCAAGATTTGCTCCAGCGGTAGTCGGTGATACCAACGTCCAAGCACTAGGGGATACCATCGACGATGCAAGCTTGCAGACGGCGACAGAGACGGCGATCCAGAAACAACTGTGATCAGGGGATTCACCTTGGCCGATCTTGCCGCATTGGAGAGCAGTGCGACTTTCCCTGTTGATAATCTCCGGGGGAAACGCGCGCTCATCAGTGGATCGGTCGAGACAGGGGGAAAGCTCCAGGGTTCGTTTTGGGTTCACGAATCTAGTGAGCTTTCCCTCATCTTAGACAGGAAGCTTTCACAGCGTGAAAAGTTGGAAGCTATAAGAGAGTTAACTCCGTGGCTAATAAGAATGGGGTTGAATCAGGGAATAACGGAGACTCATGTCTATACCCCTAACAGGGACTTTGCCAATGTGTTAGTTCAACATTTTGGTTTCGATTACCGTATAGGTCATTCTCTAATGTGGAAGCATAATGGGCAACACTAATAAGAATTTAAGTGGTAACTTGGCCTCGGGCACAGCCAATAGGATCACTGGCGCGCTAGCTCCCGTAACGACGGGGTTAGAGGGTCGTTACAACCTCGATCAGGCTAGTGCCGATATAGCCGGGGGAATGGCGATGTCGGGGACGGCGGCGGGTCAAGCTTCGGGTGGATTTGATCCTACACAACTTCAGTACTTGAGGGGTCAAGGAAAAGGCTTAACGGAGTGGGGAGGATACGATCCCGCGCAGTGGGCTAATCTGTACAGCGACACGCAGGGCGCGACTACGACTGGTGGATTTGACCCGACTTTACTGGCGAAGGTCGTATCAGGGAGTGGAGCTACCTATGACCCGACGAGTCTATCCAACATTAGACAGGGCTATACGAGCATGGCTCAGTCTGGAGGATTCACTCCTCAGGACATTTCTAATTATCTCAATACAGCAACATCAGGGGTCAGTGGAGCTTATAGCGTCTTAGGCGCGGAGGCTCGAGAAGCGGCACAGCAGGGAGGTGGATCGGGCGCGGCCGCGATTTCACAGATGGCGAGACAGGGCGCGCAATCGACCGCGCAGGCTGATATTGCTGCTAGATCAGGATTGCAACAACAGATAACGGCCAATAAGTTAGCAGGTCTAGGTGGCTTGCAGATGACTGAATCTGACGTGGCTAAACTAGCACAGTCTGGGGCTGGTATATTGGGTGGGGTTGCTGGTCAGCAGGCAGCTTTAAAAATGCAAGGATTGGGTCAACAAGCGACTCAACAGGCTGGATTAGCGGCAGGGAGACAACAGGGATTCGGTCAGGCGGCAGGTTTGGAGACTGGAGTTGCCGGTGGTGTAACGTCGGCTAATGCTCAAATGGCTAACCTGTTCAATATGTTCGCTGGTAAGTCTGCTAGTGACATTAACCAGATCTTGCAGAGCATTGGTCTAGACGCTAGTACGTCACTGTCAGCAAGTCAAGTCCTTGCTAATTTGTCCTCTCAACCTGGCTTGACTGACAAGATCTTCAAGGATATTGCGGAGCTTGGTCAGGGAGTTGGCGCGGCGGCCGCTGGAATAAAGGGCTAAATATGCCACTAATAACTCAACAGGGAAATTATACCCCAGTCAATATGGTTGACCAAGCAATATCTGCAATGATGCAGAGCGCATATAGCCCCGCGATGCTCTCAATGCAAGGAAAGGGTCAACAACAGGAAGATATTCCTCAACTCAGCCCCGATCAGTTAGCTGGTCTTAGACAAGTATTCCAACGAATAAGCGGTAGGGGTCAAGGTAATCAAGCTCCTGGACAGACTACGATTAACGCTCAAGGGCAGTCTGTTCCATATCTAGCAAGTGGTGATCCGGGAATCAGAGATCAGTCCGGGTTAATTTTAAGAGGATCGATGGACATGCCTGGGTCTGAGGGTGGGTTTGGGCTTCCGATATCCGGGGCTGATGAAGTCGCCGCGTCACAATTCCTCCCTCTTTACCCGATGTCAATTCGCGCGAAAGCCTACAGTCCTTATACCAGCTTGCTAGAAGATGAAGAAGAAATGGTAGGTCCATAATGGCTGACGATCAGGATCAAGATCAAGATCAGGGATTGGATTTGCTTCCTTGGGTACGGGAGCCGTATCGGAGGAGCGCGTTCCTTGCTCCTAGTTTGAACTATCTCGGTTCTCATGTTGTTGATACTGCGTTCCATCCTGATCTAGGATTGCAACGCCAGATAACGCAGAATCAACAGCCTGCGCCCGAGCTTTCTCCACAGATGCAACAAGCTCAACAGGAGGTCAAGGGCTTGTCGACTCCCATTGCCTACCCGACGCGCGCGCCCGTTTCGACCAAGCAGCGAATATTAGCGGGGATATTCGGGGGATTGGCGGGTGTTGGGCATTATGAGATTGGAAAGGATGTCGCGGGGGAGATCACTGGCAAGAATGAATTTGAGCGGCAGAAAAAAGAGTGGCAAGTTCGGGAATCGTTGAGGCAGGGTCAGTACAAAGACGCGCTCCAGAATATGCGGGAGTTAGAGCAAATCGAACAACAGAATAGAATGTTCGGTCTGGAGTCTGCTTATAAGGGAGTGGAAGCTGAAAAGAATCGAGCCCAAATAGCTAGATGGCAAGATCAAATGTTGCATCCGGAACATTACAGAAATCAACCGAGAGAACCTGCACCCTCAGTCAGAAATGTGTCAGCTCCTGGACAGGCACCGCAAATTATGCAATATGATCCTGTCGCTCACAAGTGGGGACCAGCTCCGGGGATGCCAGAAGGTGCGGTCGAGACAACGGGCGCTCCCCCGGCTCCACCTAAGCAGGAAACTAATGAAGCAGTAGGTATATTAGAGAATATGGCTCGGCAGAAAGGGTTACTTGATCAGTATGGTCGGGGAGACTGGAGATTATTACCAGATGACACCATTTATAACGTATTTCATAAAGCAAAGCAATCTCAGCAGACCGATGAATCGAGAATGAGGGCGCAGTTGGATGTTCAGAAATATGCCCTATCGAGGGAGAGGTTCGACTTCTTTAAGAATCTAAATACACTAGATGATTACACGAAAGAAGCCATTAAACAAAATGGTCAGATAATCTACGATCTTAATCCTAATCTGAAGAAACAGGCTATCTCATGGATGCAGTCTGAAGGCATCAAGCCAGAAACCAAGATGGATACCTATGAAACTAGGATCATGGATAATGGCATCAAAGTAGGCAATTATGTGAAGTCGGTTAGAGAGGCTCTTAACAATCCATTAATAGTGAAGAATATTGGAGCCTGGAAAGGTAGAGTTAATCAGTTATTATTAAAGGCTGGTATTGGTCCCACTGAGCAAGATCCAGAGAAACTCAGGAAGGCTATTGATGCTGCTATAACCGGTACTCCAATTCCAGGGAGCAACGATGAGGAGAAGAGAGAATTTACGAAGTTCGTTGGGGATCTCAAATTCATATATGCTAGTGACTTGGGTACTTTAGCCTCTGGCCGAGTCACGCGCGCGATCTTCGATGCGTTTAGCGATGTTGAGGCCAAACCAGAACAGGGGATGCCAGTTTTGCAAGGGCGCCTTGATACGGTTGTGGAAAATGCAAAACAATCTATTGCAGCCATCAAAGGTAGAGCAACTGGAGATCTTGGACCAAAAGCAGAAGCCCCTAAACCCGAACCTCCTAAAAAGAAATCTGATGAGGATGTTCTGAAAGGGTTAAAGTAATGGCAGATGAAGTCAGTTTGGCTGATACCCTGGAAAACCCTGAGTTTCTCAAGAAACCAATTAGTGAGATCCTTCCTATCCTACGGTCTAATAGTGCTTTTGGTAAACTAGACCCCAAGACTCAATCTGACTACGTTAACAAAGCAAGAACGAAGTTCAGAGTTGGTCAGCCACAAGGAGAAGTTCAAGCTCCTAAGAGTTCTGGACCAGGTTATGTTGAAACCTTAGCTAAGGACATAATTGGGGGTGCTGCGTCGCAAGGATACCAAGTAATAACGAATCCCCTATCTTATTTCTTCCATGACTTACCTAAGAGTGTTTGGGAGCAATCGGCAGAGCAATATAGAAAAGCTCAGGAAGCTACAAGTCCAGTAGAGAAGGCTGGAAGATATGCGGCGATGACTCCGTTTGTTGGGCCAATGGCAGCATCCATCGGTGAGGATGTAGGGACCACAGCCGCGCATAGGAAAGCTCAACAGGAGAAGGAGAGAGGCCAGTTAACCGAATCTGAAGTTCCTCCGAGCATGGGTCAGCAAGCGGCGGCGCGCGCGACAGAGCTATTTGCTCCAATGGGGGCAAAGTACGCTCCCGTGGAACTGCGAGAGGCCGTCAAAGGCGCGAATCCTTTTAGCGGAGTTCCAGTCAAAATTCATGGTATGGAATTCCCAAGAGCGCCTGTTGCGGGAGTGACGGGATTGGGTGCTGCTCTCGCGGCTAGATATCCGTTCGGGGAGACTGGAGCACAAATCGCTGGATTAGCAGGTGCTCTATATCCCTCGATTGAAGGGGCTATCAGTGGATTTAGGAAGGGCCGCGCCATGAGAGCGGCGGGCGAGACTGGGCCTAGTTTCTGGAAATACGGAGATCAGACTCCTCCTCCCAAACCACCAGAACCACCTCCAGCCCCAACAGGGGAGACTTTATACGGGCGCCCGGTAGCTGGTCCATATTCGAAATATACACCAGGTCAATCTCCAAAGTACGTTAGTCCAACGGACTATATGGGTTCTGTTCTTCGAGAAGAGAATACTCCAGCAGGATTCGAGCAATGGTTGAAAGAACAAGGCTATAACGAAGATAATCGAGATATACTTCAAGGAAAGCTGCAAGAGAAGTTACGCAAAGCTGAGGAAGCTAAAGCTGCTGAAGCTCAGAAAGTAAAGAAAGAAAACGTGGATCTTAAAGAGCGGCCGTTCACTCCCGTGAAGCCTGGTCCTGTCAAGCCTCCTGGTGCTAAACCTCCCGACGTAAAACCTGATGAAGTTAAGCCTGAGCCTGAAGTAAAACCTGTTGAAGTTAAACCTGTTGAAGTTAAACCTGAAGAAAAACCTGTTGAGCCTGAAGTAAAACCCGTTGAGCCGGAAACTAAGCCTGTTGAAACTGAGACGGTCAAGCATCCTGATGACACTCTCTATAACAATGTTATAAAGAAGGCTGCGGAGAATGGATATGTCAGCAATGAACTAATTCAGAAATGGTCTAAAAATTGGGCTGATAAGCCTGCCGGTTGGGGAAGAGCAAAGAGAATAATGGAGAGGCTAGAAAGTGAGAAACTGTTAGGAGATAGACATCCTAACAGAGGTCAGAAGTTCCTCGGTGAAAAGGCGCCGGGAGAAAAGATCACTTCTAGTGAGTTGGCTGATAGTGCAGAAGAAGATCCAGCGACAACTGTAGCTCGGGAGATAGCTAGAGGGTTATCGTCTAAAGAATTTCCTAGAGAGGATGTCGGCGGGGGACAGAATCTTCTAAAGATGTATGCGCAAGATGCCCATAGAAGGTTGATTGGGGGAGATATTCCCGATGACGTCTATGAGAGTGTTAAGGGCAAAGTAGCGGAGCTGAAAACTAAGAAATTAGCAGAGGAGCGGGATATCGCTAAACGGCGGGAGGATTTGCCGTTCGGGAGTGAGGAGCTCCCGGGGCGCCCGTTTACTAAGAAGGAGTTGGCCGAAGAAGTTGAGAAGAGGGATGAGCGAACTAAAACCACTGAAGCCGAAATATCTTCTAAAAAGAAGAACGTACTTCTAAGCACACTTCAGTCGGTTGGCGTACCCAATGCGGATATCGAGAGGATGAGAAGTGACTGGACTATTGAGCAGGTCATGGAGTTCAACAATAAACTCTTGTCCTCTGGGGAAAATTGGGGTGAGGTTCTGAAGGGCGCGTTCGGTGGAAAAAAACCTGTCGAAACTAAGACTGAAGGACCGGGGAAGGTTGAACCTCCGGTTAAAGATCCGGAGATTAGGGTGCTCCAGAACAGATCTAGGGGATTGATTAAAGAGTTGAAGATGTCCGATGCTGATCGGAAGGCGTTAATGAAAGAGAAGTTTGGAGTTGAGTCCAGTACAAAATTGAGCACCGCTCAACTCCAAGAGCTTGTAAATCATCTAGTCAAGTTGAAAGCCGGGAAATAACTAGGGGTTGAATTCCCTGGGTCTTTTGGATATTGCTGTTAGATCATCAATGAATTTTGTTAGCTCGGAGTCATTATGGAAGGTTAGGTTGACCCAGAAACGACCGGAGCTTTCGGGTTCCATGATCCTGAGTTTGATTCGGTCCCTAGTGCATAGGATGTCCAGGGGCTTCGGGCGCACGAGTTCAATAAACATTCATTCCTCTTCCTGCTGAAATTTTCGATACCTGTCGAATTCCTGCTTTCTCATCTTGTAAATTATTTCCTTCTTCTCATTTCGATACGGTTGTTCGATCGCGCGCGATTCCATTAGGGAGTTCATGACCCGGTCGAGAGTTATCGAATCGACGCCTCGGGGATGAAGGCGTGCGAGGATCTTATTTCTGGAGAGTTCTTGATTAGGAGAGATTAACAAGAGCTTCAGGACCATGCTAATGGCGTTTGAGATGTCTGTGCCATTGCCAGACATGCTAACGACGTTCACCGCGGGCATACAATCTTCGCATTTTGTAATGGCTAAAGAAAGATCCTCTACGGTAATGTCTAAGGTATCCTTCCTGGCTAGTGAGACGAGCATTGCAACCTTCAAAACCTGATCTCCCAAACGACCGACGGAACCTGTTCGATCGTCTGAGTCCATTAGTGAGATTTTTGTGTACCATTCTGTATAGAAATCCCCGGCTTCCGGTGTCCAAACGAACTCTCCTTTTATCTTGCTCATCTTCAAAAGGTGCATTGCTAACTCATGAGCGTCCAGCTTAACCTTGGGCGCGACTACCAAAGGGTTGATTAGCTTCGGTCGATATTCGTGAATCAGAAAGGTCCGCGCGATAAACCCACCCTCGATATCCTTTTGCCGCACTACCGAGTCAAAAAGGGCTTCGTTGCTTGCTACTAAAAGGGTCAAGCATGGGCTTTTCAGCTCCTCGATCGGGCTCGATTTGATATTTTTCGTCCAGCTTTTTTCGTGTTCGTGCGTGTTGTGCAGTGCTGTGAGGTAAGTCAGAGCCTTTGGGTCGTCCGTCAGGAAGCTTTCGAATTCGTCGGATAGCATAATACCTTGCGCGTCTGAAAGTACCATCCCGTTCGGATAGGTTCTCTGCATAGAAAGTTCCTTGATCAGACCTTGGATCGAGTTGCATCCTGAGATCACCCTCGTTGTACCACACAGCTCCAGCAGAGACTTCACTATGGAGATCGGTATCCCCTTCTTCAAACCTGATCTCGACGACACAAGTGCGACGTAAATGTTCGGGTACAGCTTGTAGAAGTACCTGTTTATATACACGTTTTTTCTCACCATCGCTGAGATGGCTGCTAGTCCGGACCACCAAAAATATCTCTCCGGTGATTCCGATTCTATAGTCGAATCCGTCAACAGTTCCAGCCATGATTTATTCTCCCCTCTGGTTAATATGGGCGCGCTCATTAATCCTCGCCTTCTCTTGCTCGATTACAAAATACATCTCCGACGAGTAATCAAGAGAACCAATTAAATTGAAAACTGGATCTTCCTTGACATTAATTTCATACCACATACATTGCAGCATGACGGCCGCGAGTTTGAAAAACTCTAAATTTTGCACATCTCCTCCCAATTCTTATCACCAATCTTGATTTCGCAGGGAATAACTAAAGCGCCACGCGGCAAAGAACATCTTGAGAAATCTATCGGTCGCTCTAGTTCTTCCCTGATTACTGGAATAGTTTCATCCACGCGCGCGATCGGTACCTGGCATAGAAACGAATCGTGACATTCAACCAATATCTGTACCCATGGCAAACGACGTTCGACCATGCGCGCGGCCTGCTTGGTCTGATCAGAAACAGTACTCTGAGGAATCTGAGCGTAAGCTTCCTTAAAAAGTTCGTCGCCCCATTGGTTGAGGAAGAGACGCTCTCTGCCGTTCGGAGACATAAGTCTACGACCGTTCTCAGCCAGAGTCTCTTGTATTTCCTTGTGAAAAACCTGTTGAATGTTCGGGTTGGTCTTGTGAATGGCTTCCAGAATGCGCGCCGCTTTGTATTCGCTGATATTAGCTTGAACGGCAGCTTCTCGTTTCCCCATTGCGTAATTTGCGGCGTGCCTAAACTTTTTGCCGAGTTGACGTTCCTCATCACTAATCGCAACTTTGAGGATGGAATTGATCTGACGCGCGAGTGAGGCAGTTTCTCTATCATTAGTACTCTCCCAGAATTGGCTTAAAAGATCGTCCGGTGAATTGAAATCTATCCATGCTTTAGTGAGTCTATGAATGTCCACGTTGTACTTGAAAGCCTTGATAAGTCGAAGGTCATTTGCAAGAATTGCCACAACGCGCGCCTCAGCACCATTGAGGTCTGGCTCGATAAAGGCGTAACCAGGGTCAGGCACGAACATCCTTCGCATGTCTGCTCCAACGTCCCCATGCTTTGTAATTGTTTGGAAAGCGATTCCCATAGGCTCGGTGACAACTGGAGCTTTAAGAACACTGGTTGATGTTCGGCCTGTTTCCAGTGCAATTCTATATCCAGTGCAGAGTCTTCCTCTATAGTCAACATTAGCGTCGATGTATGTTCCAATGGTTTTTCTCACCTTTCTAATTAACGGAATCAATTCTAAAATCCGCTTTTTGGTTTGATCCTTAATCGCGTTACGCCGGAGAGCATCTAAAGTTTGGTCGTCTACTCCCTTGCGCGCGGGGCATTTCATGTAGCCGTATATCAGTTTTGGGATATCTCCCTTGGCTGAATTGGACATGACGTTAACGGGTTCGGGAAGGTACTCGGAAGTGAGCAGGTTTAGCTCGTCTTGCAGATCTTCCCATTGCATCATGTATTTCGCGCGGAGTTCGGATCTTGACTTATCGTCTCGAAGAATTCCCCGTGACTCGATTCGGGAGTAAAAGTAATGTAGAGGCATGATTTCCCGATAGAAGAACTCTTCCAAGCCTCGATTTTTAAGTTCTTCGCTTTCCCGCTCAAATACTTCATAAGTGACGGCAGCATCTTTGGCGTTATAGAGAAGTAGTCTGTCAAACCTGTCTCTCTTCGGGTTATATTCTTTCCCTTCATCTTTGTAATATGGCTCCTTTGTTAGAACGGAAGTTGAGAACTGAAGCGCGCCCGGTAGTTCGGGGTACAGCACACGGAAAGCTAACAGAGTGTCAAAGAAAAAACTACGAACCTTCAGATTGATGTGCATCTTGCCATCTAGACAGGTCATTAACTGCTTCTCATCGAACTTGAAGTTCTGGCCTATCTTCAGGATGTCTAAGTCAGCTAGAACCTGAGCTACCTGATACCAGCAGTCTGTCTGATCTTCGTCGGTCATGATCTTATCTATTCCCGGAGGGTACATGAGCGGCACTGAGATTGCATCGCAACAATTGAAGGCTAATGAAATACAGATGGGGATCGTTCGGAAGGTCTCAATGTCCACTGAACAATATTGGCCGCTATGCTTGAGGAAACTGTATAGCTGTTGCGCGTTTTTGGCGATTTGCAAATTCCGTTGCGGCGGGCAATATTCGGGAGTTTGAGACTCTAAAAGCGCGCGCTCTATGTCCCAACGAATATAGGTGAGATCTTTCCAAGAATGCATCTTGCCTTCGGCTTCGCTGTGTAATAGAGAAGCCGGATGGATCGTGGGGACGACTTTATATGGACCGAATCTACAGGGCAATATTGAGCCTCGGTGCTTCTCGATTCCCTTCTTCCCTGTTAGTGCCTCTAATGCTGTTGCGCCGAGGGCGAGTATACAATTCGGCTTGAGCGCGCGCATCTCGTTTTCCAGTTGAGGAATGAACTCTTCTATCGTTCGGCCGATTAAATGGAGATCCTTGATCTTATTGCTCGGTGGTCTTACCTTTACGACATTCGTTACATAGATAGATTCCCTAGAACCTCCCGCTTCACTTAGAGTCTTATTGAATAGTTTTCCTGAAGCCCCGACGAACGGTCGTTGCTGATCTTCCTCTTCTCCTCCGGGCGCTTCTCCAACGGCGGCAAGTTGTGCATTGGATGGTCCCTCACCTCCTACGTAAATCAATTTGGGTCTCCTATATTCCCGAAAACCCGCGCCGCCTTTATTAGAGTCGTGCGCGCCACTTTCAATTGACCGATAGCTAATCTGAGGGCTTTAGATATCTCTCTTCTTTCATCGTATTCTGAGGTTTCGTTTATTTCTGTTGTAATTTCAACTTCAGAAATTATTTGGCTGAGTCTGGATATCACGTCTATAGTCATAGTCATTATTCTCCTAAAACCACTTGAGTCTCCTTTGAATTTGTTCGTAATATTTGGCATCCTTCTCGATTAATATGTAATTCCGGCCTGTCTGCTTCGCGGCCTGCCCGACAACTCCAGATCCAGCAAATGGATCAAGAATATTCGCTCCTTGGTACGTGCATTGCTGCATAATCTTGATCAGAAGGGCAACGGGTTTCTCGTGGGGATGCGCCATTGCCGATGGGGTGACGTTTTCATATGTCAGAATGGAAGACGTTTCAACTCCCATGGCTAGAGATGGTTTCCCTTTGACCGCAACGAGGATCGGTTCATAATCCCGCGCGTATTGCCAGATCGCGCGCCCGTGGGTTAACGTGCGGGTTTTGTGCCAGATTATCGGGTACTTCTGGATTTCAAATCCCATGTAAGTTAGCTTTTCTCTATAGAAATAGAAATCTGTCGAACTTGTGATGACATAGAGAAATGAGTTTGGCTTGAGCGCGCGATAAATTTCTCTGAAGATTGGCAGCAGGGATTCCTGGGGGACGCCTTCATCCTTGTACTCTGACCATGGGGGATCGGTTATGCAGGCATCGAATGTATCAGGCTTGAGATGCTTTAGGATATCAACGGAATCTCCCAAGTAGACTTGATTCATGTCATCCGTTGGCATTAAAGCAGAGATCTCATTTTCTCGTCTTGCCTTCGCCTGCTTTATCAGGCGGAGAGCGGTTCCCTTGTCTTTCAGATTTCGGAGTTCGGGGTTTCGCAGCAGAGCCTCGGCCAGTTCGATATCCTGGTGCAATCCTCCTACAGATAGCCCTAACTCGCGCGCCGTCTCCACTTTCGACCAGCCTTCGGTGACTCCCGCAAACGGGCGCCCGGGTTTCTTTGGGCCATGTTGCTGTATTCGTAGATCGTGCAGTTCTTTCTCTAGCTCAACTTGATCGTACCAGCTTAGGTTATTCCTGCGAAGATTCTCGTGCAGTGAGATCTCGCGCGCTTCACCCTCGGGAAATATCTCGGCTTCTATAGTTTCCCTCCCTAGATCCTGAAAGACAGCTAAACGTCGTCTTCCAGCCAATACTGAATATGGCGGATTCGTCCCTTGAAGTAAGACCTGATGGAATAGCCCGTGCTCCTCAATAGACTTCTTAATAAGCTCATACTTTTCGTCTTTTTTGACCGTCTCCGGAATTTTGATGTCAGATAATTTTATTTGCATAAATTTTTGAAAGTGGGCGCGGGTTTTTGAATTCCCGCGCCCAAGCTTTTACTCCTCGTCAGGTTCTTCTTCTGGTTCTGGTTCTGACTCGGGTTCTTCCTTGTCGTAGTCGCCACTAACGATATCTACCACGGCGTGCTCGCATACGATTGGTTCCCACTCATCGGAGTTCTCGCTGACATAATCCGAGGCATCCTGTTCTGTGTAGCAATCCGGGATGTCGATCTCCCGCTCAAACGTGGGCATGGAAAATCGCAATAAGACTGTTGCCATAAATTAAGCTCCTTTCTGTGAAGGTCGGAAGTCGTCAATTACATTCCACTTCTGATCCGGGTGGTAACGGCAATACCCGTCGACCGCGCGCCCGACCGCATCGTTCATCTCGTACACCTTTCCCTCTTCGATCTGTCCCCCGGTGAAACATCGGAGGAATTCTGCGACGCGCCCCATCTGTTTCTCGGAAAACCAATGTCGAATGGGCACCCCGAGATCCTTACCGTCATCGACAATGAAAACTGTCTCCCAAACCGTCGATGTTGGATCGGACTTTCCCGGTCCCTCATCAACTGATTTTACCTTGAGTTTTCTCCAACCTGCTGTCAATTGGGTTCTTTCTAGCAGGTTCTCTTTCGTGAATGTTACCTTTGGCATCTGAATTTATCCTCTTAAGTTTAAGTTAATTGATCGGTTGAGTAAGGTCGCTTACCCAAATTTAAAAAGGTCAAATTAAAGGGTTGACTTTGGGAACATCTTGTCGTATAGAGAGCCATTCGTGAAGTCTATCTCACGAGGCAGATTGAGGGAGCATTTTGCGCTGTCTTCCCCGAATGATTCGGTCAGGCATAATCTACGGACGGAGCTATTAGAGACTCCAAGGTCGGGCAACTGATGGCCGAAGATGAATACATTATCGAATTCTGTCGGTAGCCAGGCTGCCGGTTTCCTACCCTTGCTGACAATGCTGCGGGTTCGGGTGACGATCTTTGTCTTTAGATCGGGCGCGCTTTCGGTTGTTATGACGTGCGCCGTTACGATCACGTTCTTCGGGTTTCCTGGTCGGGACCAGAGGACTTTAAGCTGTTCGATAAAATAGGTCATGAATCGGTCTTCGGCGTTGTAGTAATCGATCCCCATCATCTCAATCTGCGCCGCTTTGCCTTTGGTAGACTGGACCCGCCTTAGGATCTCGGGAACGGATTCTCCTTTGACTTGCCCAACAGACGAGATACAGATATTGGCCAATGCCGTGAAGCTGTCGGCTAACAGGGTCTCATAGGGACAGTTCTCTTTCAGCTCTTGAATCTTCGCGTCGATGTCGAATATATGATCGAATGTGTTGTATTGAATGTCTTTCCCTGGAAAATGTTTGGTGGCTATTCCCGGGAGCTTCTTATCGAAGTCGAATGAATAGATATTGGGAAACGACAGTGCGGCGGTTGTCTTGCCCTCGCCGGATTCTCCCTTGAAGAGCGCGAATAGACCATGATCGGTAATGTTGGTGGTCGATAGTGGTTCAAGAGTTTTGACTTCAATTGGTGTTAACATCTGTCTCCTTTGGTATCATCGCTAGATTTGCTTTCCTCTGTGCCCTAAGCTCTCTGCAAGAGTCGCAGAGCGGGCGCTTTGTTTTGTCGTGATAGACCATTTTCTGCGTGAGCATGACCGCATTCCCGCAGTTTCCCCAACATAATGACAGTCGGTTGATTGCTAGGAATAGGTTAGGCAAATAATGTGGGCAACCGAGGAGCATGCAGCGATAAACTTCGTGTCCATCCTTCCCTATCGTTCCTCGTTCGTACTTATGAACGTGAGTTCTCGTGTGTTTTCCGTGAGTGTGCGGCATTTTAGTCTTTCTGAATGGTTTCTAAACCCTCTAAAATTTGATCTTTCTCCAACTCGCGCGCGACGTCCCATTGCTCCGCGGGGTTGTAAAACTGTTCGAGCTTTATATCCCGAATCTGCGGATTCCGCTCGCAAACCTGCTTATAAATGCAGCCCGCGTATTTGTCGCAGCTAGTTAGGTTCATCGGGAATAGACCTTTGTCTAGATGGTTGATCTGCCAATTTCGGAGCCACCAGATAGAATTGTTGACCCATTCCTCGATTCTTTCATTGTCTATCGAGAGAATGTAGCGTAGAAAACGCTTGTCCCTGGATAGAGTCTTTTGGAACCCAATCTTGTTAACGATTACCGTATTGCTCCCGAGCGCCCATGCGTAACCGATGAATTGGTTGCTGAGAGAACTCGGTTCTTTTGTGGTCGAGCCAGTCTTGTGGTCGAACGGCGCGACGATATTGCCCTTTTCGGCTATCAGATCGATCTTGAAACTATAGATGATCTTCAGATCCTCATCTTCGTACATGATTTTGGACCCGACTTCCTCAACAGCTAATGGACTCCAAGAATCATGTTTGTAGTGATCAACATACTCACGGAATTGGAAGATGACTTCTTGTGAAATATCCTCGGGCAAGCTGGACTTCGCCGCGAAGAAATATCCTCCGGAAATGGCCGCATCTTGTGGTTTGTCTGAAGGGTTCACTCCCGCTTCGGTCAATGAATCCCATAGATCCGCGGAGACTTGACCGAGCTTGAGAGAATAGTAAGTCTGAAGCATTTTGTGCATCAGATCTCCTTTCTCCAGCGCATCCGCTTTCTCAAGTGGCCTCAAATTCTTGATATGCGCCAATTCGGCTTTTCGCGCGCAATTCTGGATCTCGTTGAGAATCTGGCTGTCGACTGCTAGTATTTTCTGCTTCATGCTCTGGCTCCTTTGGCTTTCAAGTGAAATAAACGCTGGTCAAAATATGCCGTTAGTGGCATTTCTGGGCTCTTTCGTGAGATGTCTTGTGAGAGGAAGGTCAGAAAGTCGTGCCTTCCCTGTTTGGTGATTGCAAATCCCACGCGTTTGTTGTACGTGACCCAACCTCGGATCAACATTGATCGAAAGGGACGTTGGTCGTATCTTTTCATGTCGTGAAGGCTTATTCCCGCGCTTGCCTCGTGGAACATCTTTATCATCTGGTACTGACGGGGTGAGAATGTCATGCTGCTCCTTTGGCTGCGGTTTTCAATCTATTCCTGGCGCGCGCTTTGTTCATCGATATTATTCTAGCCGCGCGCTCGGCTTTCGTTGCCTGAGTCCACCATGTCGCTTTAGGTTTCTTTCTATGTTTCTCTTCAGATATTCTCTCCCGTTGCGGAACTTCAGATATTCTCTCCCGAAGCGAGTCTATTTGCTGTTGGAGCAGCTCCGCCGCGTGCACCAACCCTGGAAGGACCGCGGCTATCCCGAATTCTTCAAATTTCTTCATATTTTTTCCTCTGTGAAATTAATGTTTGCGGATGAATCCCCTTAAAAGCCATCCGCTCAAAAATCCAATTACATAGATCAGCACCAGCAAATAAATGTCTAGGAAGTGCCTGATATGAGCCGTTTCCCGCAAGCTAATCTCCTTTGATACGTTCGTATTCCGGTGGCTCTCCCGGACTAATAACCTTGTATTTTCGCCCGAGCGCCTTCATGGCACCTCGCCGCGATGCGTGTGGCCGATCGCTTCGTCGTCGAGGCCGGCGCGGAACTCTCGGAAGTCCACTAACAGCGCACCTGCCGCCTCTTTGGGGAATTCCTGCTTATCGAAAAACTTGATCAGCATGGCATCCGCCTCGGTGCGCGATGCCATCACCAGAATGTCGTGCGCCACTTGCCGCGCCTGCGCCATGGTCAGTTGCGCGATCATGCCCTTCTCATTCGAGAGTTGAATGTAGGGTTGCTTGTCACGCTGCGCAACAATTCCGTTAACCCAAAAGTCAGCCATGCAAGTCCTCCCGGCATTGGGTACACAGCACGCGCCCTTCGGCCAGCGTCAATCGCCCAAAGACTTGCACCACGTGGCCGCATTCGAGAATGGCGATATTGCCGCTGCGCGTGTTGGGAATGGGTCGCGTCTCGACGATGCGCTTGTGAAACATCGTGTTGCGTGGCTCCTCATCCGGTTCCAGATACGCGCCGTGGCCGAGATCGATTTTCATAGGGGGTTAATTCTTAATCTCCTTTGGCGAGAAACGCGCGCCCGTCTTCCGTTATGCGTCTTTGGGGGATTCTACGGACGTCCCATAGAGTCTTGATATCGTTGCAATATGGTGACGTGAAAAGTGCGGTCTCGTGCTCGGGATAGTAAGAGACGTGGTATGTTTGGTTGTCCCACGAGTTAATGTAGGAATGAATGGAGAGGCATTGTGGATCTCCGTCGTACATTCCGTCACCCAAGATTAGCTGTTTGATTAGCTGCTCTGAGTCGATTGTTGGCATTTTAAAGTCCTTTCGTCGTATTCTGCGTCTTTAATTCCTAACATCTTCAGGAAAATGTTTTCGATTATTGCTGCCCCTATATGTTGATCGTGATATGGGCAACCTTCGATACTCCCTGGGTCGGGATCTTCTAGGTGCGCGAGATCCCATCTGTCAACTTGCTGTTGGGTGATTCCTCGGGCTTTGCACAAAATTGCCTCAGCGAATTCGTGGATCGCGAGCGCCGCGTTCATTCGATAGTCTCCCGTGTCAGAGACTCGGATTGTTAGGGTTCCATCATTATCATAGAACTGCCAATCTCCCAGCGTATTGTAACGCTGGAAGATGTGAGGTATTGCTCCAATGTTGATTCGCATTAGATGCTCCATTTCCGACCACCTAAAGATGCTAGGGTTTCGGCTAATTCCTTCATTATCGAAGATTGGTCCCAAGGTAGGGCTTCACCGTTCTTATTCAGGGTGTTGTGGACGATCTCCCGTTTCTTCTCAACAATCTCGGCAAAGAATTCGTCAACGGTTCCAACTGCGGTAAAGTAGGTAGCGGCTATTGATGATGCGGTCGAGCCCGGTCGGGGGAATCGGCCCTCAGCTTGTTCCTCATTGGCTGGATTCCATTGGCGCTCTAGTAGAATGCAATCTGAACAGAATTGCAAGTTCAGGCCCTCCCCACTTGCCAGCGTGGAGGCTACCATAATGCGCGTTAGTTTGGAGTCTCGGAACTTGTTCACCAAATCGTAGCGCCGTTCGGAATCCAAACCCGCGTGCAAATAGAGCGCGGGTTCGAGTTCCAGTTCATGAAGAACGGAATTGAGCTTTTCTACTAGAGTCTCTGATACGTCTTTGTGATGTGTGAAGATCGTTAGCTTTCGGTCGGTCGATCCCAAGAACTCCATACAGAAATCAATACAGGGGTCGATCTTCGCCCAACCAACCAGATGCCTCAGTCTGGAGAGTCGGGCTATCGTTGAGTCTGGTGGGCTGTCTGGATCATTGTCAAATTCACCTTCCCAACCTTTTGAATTGTAGGCTGTTCGGAATTCCTTGAACTCCCTGATATACTCGGCTTCAACCTTCTTCCCGAGTTCCTGGGCGAACGTGAATGATCGTTGCACTTTCGGGAGGTCGGGCAGGACTTCCGCGCGCTCGCGCCGAATGATATAGTTCTTGGTTTCTTCATGGAATCTCTTAGGGTCTGCAAGACCACCAGTTTTCCAAGTGTAGCCGTTCCAGTAGGTCGAGCATTTGTTCATCAGGAATCGGCTTTCGTTCGAGTAGATGTCTGGTCGAATGATGTTCAGCACTGGAAAGAACTCGCCCGCGTGGTTCTTTATCGGCGTTCCAGAGAGCGCAATGACGTGGGGAATCACGCGCGCTAACTCGCGCGTGAATGCGGTGCGCTGAGATTGTGAGTTCTTTATCTGTTGGCACTCGTCAAGAATGAGAGTCTTGATGCCAACTTTCTTGCATTGTTCGAGCATCGAAAACTCTTTCTTCATGTTTCGTAGAAGATCGTAGCTGACAATGTGCCCGACAAATCCCGGAATGAGTTTGTCGCGGCCTCCATCCAATACCTGGGCGAAATGTTCTTCCCCCATCCAGCGCATTACTTCGTATTGATATTGGTACTTTAGTGAGGACTTCCCAATCCATAGGAATGGGCGATTCTCGGGGTGCATCAGCAAAAAAGCTAGTGCCTGAACTGTCTTGCCTAGACCCATTTCATCCCCGACTAGACATCGAGCGTTACTGGATTCGATGAATCTGACTCCGTCATTCTGAAAGTGAAATAACTTCTTACCGTCCAACGAAGTGATCTCTTCCGGATGGGTCCCAGTGAGTTTGAGTTGTTGCTGCTCCATGACATGGCCGCACTTCAGAAACAAGTGCGGGCGTCCGTTGACCTTTATCTCAGCTTGGGTTTCTGCAACCTTATTGCATCGTGGGCACTTCAGTTTAGTGAATGGCAATGTTTCCTCCAGTATCTAACCATTATAGCACGGAAAGGCGCGAAAGTCAAGTACATTAAGGAACTTTAATGTTCGAATATCGGGTCTTAAATTGATTTCGTGTGTGCGCCTCTAGACATTCCCGAGAACATAGGTGGGAGTCGCATGTTAGGCATGTGTAGACCGTTTCGATTGGTGAATCACATTCTGTGCATAAATGATGGGCGATGTTCGATCTACCTTCGTGAATCGTGTCTAGTAAAGCTTTCTGGATTATCGTGGTTGCTTGTTCCTCGGTGATCGGTCGGTCTAGTTCAAATCGAATGCGGCAGACTTCCGCGATCAATTCCGCGCACTGATTACAGACTGGCTGGTTTGCTGAAAAATCGCGCGCGCAAACTTTGCATGTCATCTGATTTGGATCTCCTTGTCGGGTTGGTTGGTTGGTTGATTATTCGGGCGCTGGTCCCTCGCGCGCTCGTACTTCGCTTGTAATTCCTCGAACGATAACTCTAGATCTTCAGCGCTCATCTGGAACTTGGGTTGTCTCTTGGGTTTATCGGTTGCTGTCTTAATCTTGACTCGCTTGACTTCTCGATGAACCTTGATCTTTCGGAGTTCTTGCCGTTCTTCCTCCGTCATCTTCTCTTTACGATCAGCCTCAACTTGTTTCGCGCGCAAGATTCGAGGAGTCATGGAAGCTAGGAATTCGGCTTTCTGACGTTCGAGATCTCTGATATGCTCTGAAAGTTGAGGCATTGTCATTGCATAGCATTGCTCGCCTTCGTTGTTTACAACGGTAAGATAGGATTCCTTGCTGATCGTGCCCTTTTCGACTGAGGGTAGGGTTCTATGTATTTGGGGACAGTACTTTAGTCCATCGACTTGAAACCACTCTTCGCATTGCTGACCGTTCGGGTCGATGAACTGGCATCTGGTGTGTTCATTCCTCATAGTTTAGAAGTCTCCTGTTAATGCTTGTTCGGCCTTTTCACGAGAACAGCCGTGAGTCAACATGAATTGCTTTATTGCTTGTTCTTGTGGATCGTTGTCGAGAATTAGCGGAGTTAGGTCGTGTCGGCAGACGTATCTTCTGTTCTTCGGGGGCATTCGATTTGCCCTGTACTTAAAGGCGCACTTCGGGCATGAAAAGTCGTACAGATTCGCCAGTTTCACAGTTTCCGAGTCGTAATACTTGTTGGGCGAGGCTCCGATAGAAACTGCTTTTGCTTGCCATTCCGAATCGTGCCCGTGATTCGGGCCAACTAAAGCGTGTGCAATCTCGTGCAAGATAACGTCCTTGACTTCCGGAGTTTGATTCATTGCTGAGAGATATCGTGAGATGCCGATCTCTTGGATGTGATGCCGACACTGGCCGAATCTGGTACGGGTAGAGTCGAACTTAAAAGACCAATGCGGCAATAGATTATGTTGGCCCATTAAATCGAGCGTGAGTTGTTTAGTCTGAGTCGGGTTCAATCGAATCTCCTAGATCTTGATTTGTTCTTTTCCGGTTCGTAAAACTCAGTAGCTATCAGATGGTTTCGATGGTAGACCAGTGCAATTAACGAGATTCCTTGTTCTTTTAGCTCAAATCTATATCCGCTCTTTGTGCCAAATTGATAGGAACGCGCGTTCGGTTGATTATGTACCGAACAATATTTGCGTGAGGATTTGGGCAACATATTCTCACATCCGGATTCCGCGCATTTCTTGAGAATCATACGAGTATCTTTCCTTCCTTGACTAAGTCAAATTTGTCTAGTCTATCTTCCGTTGCCTTGATTACGTGCTGGAAGACCACTCTTGTCCGATAGTAAACTACTACGACATTCACCGAGCCAGTTTCTCTAATTTCATATCGGAATCCCCCACGTGTTGACATCTGATATGTCTTGTCGGGAGCTTTATAATGCTGTGAGCAGTATCGCCGCGCGCCTCGGGCTAACATTGTTGGACAGTTGGGTTCCGCGCATTTCTTTGTCAACTGTTCGGCTAGTGTTCTACCCTGAGAGATATCTAGTTTGACTTTGTCTCGTATCTCCTCGAATGTTGGGGGTGTTAAAGCTTTAACCTGAGCGAATAGTTTGTCGGAATTGAATTTATTCTCGCCTTGGGGGAATAATTGATCCCGCGATTTAGTTTGCGGTTGTAAACAATCGTGATTGGGTTCTTTTGGTAATCCACAGTTTCCACAGTACTCCATTTCTGATACCTTTCTTGAGTGCTTTCTTAGTAGCCTCCAGTACTAGGCTAACATAATTTGGGAAGAATGTCAAGTGCCTTTTCCCCTTTGGAATCAAGGGGTTAGGTATTTGGGGGTGTGAAGGGTTATTACCCTATTTTATCAGTGTGTAGGATTCCGGGGGAAATCGGTAAAAGTTACATGGGTGGAAATATCAGCAAGCGAAGGGCCAATGTCTGTAAGTGATTGAAAAATAACGGGTTAGTGTATATGTATTGGTATATGTATAAGAGATATATATAGAGAGAAAATCATAGATCCACTTCACTCCTATTTTCACTCCTTTTTTCGCGCAAGCTACTGAAAACATTGTACTTAGCAAACCAACTGAGTACTTGTGAAAATACCTAAAATCACTCCAAACGCACTCATTATTCTACCCAAATTCACCTGATAAAAACGGTCGCGTGTTTTGCTAAACTGTTGATTCGATTCGAGATTTTTTTTTCGGATTTTTTTTTTCCCATTTCGTGAAATCTTCGCCTTGTAGAAAAGGCGAAACTCCCTTATCAGGAGCCTGAAATTTATCCCCACCCCCGTTGCTGATAAATTCGAGACACTGATAAATCCCCCGAGCACAAACAAAAATGGCCCAAGATTCCGAAGAATCTTGAGCCATTTCGATGAGCCGCGATAGCGGCGAATCAGACTTCCATCGTTTGCATGAATTCCACGATCTTCCGAGCTTGTTCCTCACTCACTGGCTTACCGACAGACGCGCGTTGTTTGATCACGTCACGGACTTGCTTCTCGATCAGTGAAGCTTGCGCGGCTTCGTTCTTGAGAATCTCCGCTCGGACTTCATTGCGCTTTTCAAGATCCAGCGCGTAATTGAAAAGCTTGAGCGCCTTCGATTCGTCCCTGCGTCCGAATTCGATGATCTCGTCGAGAGTCGTCAATTCGGTTCTTTCGTATTGTCGCGGATAAACGTCTTTTCCGACGCTCACTTCGACTGTCTCGATGCTACGCTTCATAATTTTTTTTCTCCCTTTTGGATTCGGCTTTGGGCTTTCTGAATTCCCTCACCTGAAAACCATTATAACACAACCGGGCCCAAAAGTCAAGGCCCGGTTTGAAATTTCTTTTGTTTAGCCTCTGAGCTAGCCTACAAAAATCGGCTCTGATTTAACGCTCGGATCGTAGACGTAAGTTTCCGGCGTTAAAAGAATTCCCATATCCTCCTCCTCTCTCGTGTAATAGTTTATTCTGTGAAGTCTAATACCTGTCGCGCGTCCGTCGTAAAACGTGCGCTCGATTCGCGAGCAATGTAAGAAAGCTATTGCTTGGCCGTTCACTTCAATTCGATGCAGACTGTTGAAAGTCATATTGTTTCCCCAATATCCTCAATGTGAAGCATGCAAAGCTCAGCAGGATCTAGAGAATAATCGTCCCCAGAATCCGCCATTTCCCAACGCTCCTCAGCCATATCGAGCAAATAAGAGCGCAAGTCGTCAGTTTCGTCCAGAGTCAAGTAGCGAACTAAACTCGGATCATAAACAGACTGGATTTGCTCCGGTCTGTAATGAACCAATTGCGTATCTGAGACATTCTTTAGTGATACGCCATTTTTCAGTTTGATGTCAAGCATGTTTGTTCTCCTTTGAATCTTCAATAATAAGCTTTGGTTTCCCGAAGAACTTCAGAGCCTGAGCCCTTAGAGAATCTTCGAGTTTCTGCAGTCGTCTCGTCCGTTCAGCAATCTCTAAGTCTGGATGTTCGACTGCGAAGTTTAACGTTCTGAATTGTCGCACAGTCTTTTGATGCGGCTGATATTTTTTTCGTTGCATATTTTTTTTTCGTGAGTTGAGCGAGTTTGAGTTTGCCGTGAATCTGATAAATCGCTGAGGGCCTGAAATTTCACCTGCCCCCGTGTTCTTGATTTGTCACGAGTCCTTCAAAATCCGTAATTTTGCGGATTCACAAAACACTCGGTTCATGTGATGATCGAATTGCTGATACGATTCAGCAGAAAAGAGAAACCCAATGAAACCCTATTCTGATTTAATCGCCGCGATTAACGCGCTGGAGTTCGCTTCTGGACCGGCCTGCGTTTTGTTCCAGAGCAGCGAGCATTTGTTTGAGATTGAAAGTCGGATTGATGAGCGATTCGTTCCACGGATCGAGTTCACCGTTCACACGCTCTCTGGAATTCCCGTTGGCCCAGGCGCTCTTGACGAGAAAAGCGCCGCTGCATTGAGCAATCTTCAGAACGTCTACGCCGGAGCGACAAATGGCTAAACTCACACTCATTGGAATCACGATGATCTTGACCAGCGCCGTCGCCCCGATCTTGGCCGCACTTGCAATCGCGGCGCACTTCGACGCCACGATTCTGATATCGGCTGCGGAGTTTGTGATTCATTGGCTGATTAGCAGATTGGAGTGATTGAGTGAAAAAACGGGGGGCTGAGATTTGCTTGGCCCCCGTAAACGCGATATCCGAGCACTCTGGCGCACGATTCACCTGATTCGAGGCTGATTCGTGCGCGTTTCGCGCGTTTATCAGCGCCGCGAAAGCATGCTTCTCGCGATTCTGATAACGCGCCCCCCTGCCAGCCCCCCGAAAGGCTCCCCCGCCCGCGCTCCGCGCGGGTTATCAAAAGCGAAAGACAGTCGGGAAAATCAATCCCGAAAGACAGTTTAAATAAACATCCACTCACTTCCCACAAACAAAACAGAATCTACTCATGTATAATGAAAAAGCATGCGCGGCAAAGCTTTCAGGGCAAAAACGCGCGCCGGAACGCGCCGTATTAATAAGGATGCACTTCTTGTTCCGGAAAGGCCTGCCGAATCGCTGTAGGCCGCAGAAAGCGCGGCGTTTGGCGTTTTAAAAGGCTTGCGGGAAACGAAAAACGCCTGAAGGCCGTGAAAGGCCAGAATCGCCGGAATCCGCTATCGGAATCGCGAATCCCTCAGAACTCGGAAAATATCAGAATCTGGAATCCTATAAAATGAAACTTCCCCACCGGGAATTTTCAAAAAAAAAAATAAAAATTTTTTTATGAAGAAAAGGCGAAACCCCTAAACTACTGAAAACAAAGGAGATAAACCGCTTGACTTCGCCTTTCATTCGCGCTAAAATGTGGCTTAATGGATTTTTGTAAAAAATTTTAAAAACTTAAGAATCCGTCAGAATCTAGAAATCCTATCAGAGACAGAGAATGATTACCGTCCAAAGTAGCCCTACGGCCGATACCAGAACTTGTGATTTCAAGAACGTGAGCCTGGATACCCTACTGAATAGTTCCAAGCAGCACATCCACGACGTTCAGGAAGGTCTTAGATATTTTGAGTCACTAATCCGCAAAGCGGCCGAGAACCATGATTTCGACAAGCTTTCTGATATCGAGGGATTTCACAGGGATTTCCTGACCGGGTTTGAGAGAACCGAATGGTGGGATAAACATCGACAACTCAATCGACATCACATCAACTATGAAGACGGGATTCGTCCAGACGTTAATTTGATCGACGTGCTGGATTACATAGTTGATTGCGTCATGGCAGGAATGGCCCGCAGTGGGACAGTTTATCAATTGGAACTCGACCCTGATTTGCTCAAAAGAGCATTCGATAACACGGTGGAATTACTGAAGAAGAATGTGAGCTTGAGATGAACATCACACAGGAACAAGCGATCAAGCGATTAGAGAACCCGAAGAATCTCGCTAATCGTTTCGGCAATAAAATCACTCACGTTCCTATTCAACGACCAGGAAGAGCCGAGGGAAGTTTCGGATTGACGACAGAACAGAGATCCGAAATCGCGATCCGCTCAAGACTCGGGGAAACTCAGACATCTCTCGCTGAGGAGTTCAAAACGACTCAACAGAATGTCTCTCAGATCGAGCGCGGCGTTGGGGGCCAGATTAGCGAAGCCCGAGTGCAGGACGCCCTCGACGCCGCGCGCGATAAGGCTCTGCAAAAACTGATGTTGAGCCTAGGGCTTATCACGGAAGACAAACTGCAAGACTTGAATGCAACTGCACTATCAACGGTAGCTAGAAATATGGCGACCGTGGTAGAAAGATCGATGCCCAAGGAGGACAGGAATAGCCGAATCAATCTTGTCCTCTACGCGCCCGAGCTAAGGAAAGAATCGGGATTCAAGATCGTTGAGATCGGGTAGACAGGATGGGCCCCGAAAATCTAGGGCCCCGAACGATCAATGAGAGCGGTCGATTACGACAACACGAACGTCCAGCTAGATCGAGTCTGGAAGCCGCACAAACGTCAGGAGATGTTCGCCAGTCTTCCCGACTCTATCTTTGAGGCTCTGTACGGTGGAGCGGCCGGGGGCGGGAAATCGGAACTGCTGATAATGCTCCCGATCATTCGGGGATTCTACAAAGAGCCGCGTTTCAAGGGAATCATCTTCCGCCGAACGTATCCCGAGCTGGAATCAGAAATAATATTGCGTAGCCGGGACTGGTACAGTCTAACGGGCGCGAGCTATAACAACGATAAGAAGCGTTGGCATTTCCCGAGCGGCGCGGTCATGCAATTCGGTCATATTGAATACGAGCAGGACGTAAGAAAGTACGATACCGCCGAGTACAACTACGCCGCGTTCGATGAGCTAACTAGTTTCACAGAATTTCAATACATTTATATCAGCCGGACAAGATGTCGTTCATCATCAAGTAATCTCCCTGCCATAGTTCGTTCAGCGACCAACCCTGGAAACTCTGGTCACGCCTGGGTGAGAAAGATGTTTGTGGAGCCCGCTCCTTACGGGACCATTCTCGTCGACCGGAAGACCTCACTCAGGCGTATTTTTATTCAGAGCTTCGCTCAAGACAATCCCTATTTAATGCAGAACGATCCACAGTATGTGAATCGTCTTGGCTCACTCCCCGAGGCTGAGCGGCGCGCGAAACTAGAGGGAGATTGGTCGACATTCGAGGGTCAGGTATTCAACGATTACCGAGAGGAGAATTTCCCCGGGGAACCGGAGAACGCGCTGCACGTTATCGCGCCGTTTCCAATACCTGAATGGTGGCCACGGTTCCTAGCGATCGACTGGGGCTACACGGCCATGACCTGCGCGCTCTGGGCCGCTCTGAGTCCCGATGACCGACTTTATGTTTATCGGGAGTATTGCATCAAGGAAGCAAAGACCATAGAGTGGGCAACCGAGATCGGGAATCTTTCACGGAATGAAAAGTTAACCGATGTTGTGATGTGTCGTTCAGCATGGGCCAACCGGGGAGAAGGGCACACTCAGGTAGATCAATTCAGCCAATATTCAGGCTTGGCCGCGAGACAGGCGGAAAACGACCGAATAATCGGGAAACTGATGATTCAGGAGTACCTGAGGTGGGATAACAGAGTGAAAGACGCGCCCGAGCCATTCGACATCGACGTAGCGAAGGATATTTTGATAAAAAGAGGCCCGGATGCTTATCAGGGCTATCTAAACTCCTACAAAGAGAAGAAAAAAGAGATAATCCCCAAACTCCAGATATTCAAGAACTGTGTAGTCCTCAGGACGACGATCCCGCTCTGTATTTACGACAAAAAGTCCCAAATCAGTCAGAAACCCGCGGAAGACGTGAAGGAATTCCATGGAGATGATCCATACGACGCGCTCCGCTATCTCGTTTGTTCAGCGAACAATTACCTAGGCATGATTGGATCGGAAGCGGCCCAAAGAAGCGCGCAGGATCTTGTTATCCGAGATTTCCAGAAGAGTGGGGACTGGACATCCTACTACCGGAGAATGGAGCATTTGGAGAACGTAAGTTTCAATTACGAGCCTATGCCCGTCCCCAAGTCCAGACTTAGGAGATTTAGGTGAGAAAAATTCGGGAATTCTTATCGAGACTCATCCAACGAGAGCTTCAGCCCCTCCTGACCGCGGAAATTGCAAACACCGCAGCGGTTGGTAAACTAATCGCGGAAATTTCTCTACTCAGAGAGCAGATTGCTCAGCGACCGTTGATCGATGAGCAAACCGCGGGAATGGTCGATCCAACGCCCGTCCCTAAGACTAGCAAGAGCTGGATGCGGCGGAAGCAGGAACTAGAATTGGCTGATATGAGACAGGAATTGGAAAATGAAGCTCGACGGCTTGCAGAAAGAGCGGGTTAAAACAATGCCTCTCAAGAAGGGCGGAGGAAAGAAAGTTATCAGCGAGAACATTCGGGAGATGATGGCATCTGGTCATCCTCAACGTCAAGCTGTAGCTGCTGCAATGAGCACGGCGCGGAAATCTAAGATTGGGGGAATGGGACATGAGAAAAACAAAAAAGGAAAAGAAGGTCAAAAGTGAAGAAACTAAGAATCCCAAAGGTCGGGCCAAAGCTGAAGATAAAAAAGCCCCATCTTCCAAGCGGCCCGCATTTGAGGACTGGAGAGACTAACAAGTTCCAGCGCGGGCTTGAGATGATGGGCCTCGGGCGCCAGAGGAAAAACTACTGATGCGTAGGCACAGGCTAGATAGAGAGTATCTCCAGGGAGTGGTCAAGCTATACTCCCATGTAGATGAGAATGGATGTTGGTTGTGGACTCGATCTAAACATTCTTCAGGTTATGGAATACTCAAGATAGACTATAGGCAGTATCGGGTTCCTCGACTTTCCTTGTGGGCTTTTGGTAAGTTGGGTGAATTAGATGATGAGTCTGTAGTCTCACGTCATAAGATGGATATTTGCAAGTCACGAGCGTGTGTGAATCCCGACCACTTGGAAATAGGAACACCACGTGACAATATTATGGATTCCTTGAAGTATGGAGAGGATAATGTTGCTGCATTGAACTCTGTTAAGGAGTTCTGTAAACATGGTCATCTTTTCGACGAAGGAAATACTATATACCGTCATGGCAATAGCGGTGTCATGAGGGAGTGTAGAACCTGTAGGAACAGTGCTTAGATATGACCCCTGCTCCTAGCGATCTGGGTACTAATCTTCCACCGGACGCGTCTATAATCGACCGTGCGAAGAAAGATAAAGACCCTAATAATCACAATTTACCGCAAGAGCTGAAGGATTGCTTAAAATTCCTTGTGGAGAAATATGAAAAAGAAGATAGTTGGGTCCGAAAGCAACAAATTAAGCTCTGGAAGAAGAATGAAGAGTTTTGGCACGGAATTCAGTTTATCTTTTGGTCCGAAACCAAACAGGATTGGATGGCGCCAATCGGCACTAGCGGCCTCAGGTGGTTCGCTGAGACAGAGGGACGAGAGGGCAGCGAGGGGCCGTTCTACGATTTCGTCGTCAACATATTCAAAGCTCACGGAGAAGCAATCATCGCGGCCCTCAGTGCCCAAGTACCAGCAGTCCGATTCCCCCCAGACAACGCAGAAGACGCCGACGACGTTCAGACCTCCAGGACTTATGGGAAGATAGTCGATCTCATTTGTCGGCATAATCAGGTCAAGCTTCTTCAGTTCGCCAGCCTGTTTGTTTTGTGGAATCAGGGCTTGCTAGCTTGGTACCACGCGCCGAAGGCTGACAAAGCTTTTGGGATGGTCAACATTGAGACTTATAAAAAGGTCTTGAGCTGCCCGTCCTGCGGAGAATCAGCTCCCGTGGATGATGAGGAAGACTTGCTCGAAGGTCTGCACAACTGTAAAAACTGCGGCGCGCCCATGGAGATCGCGACGGTTCTGGATGGCTTTCAAGAGAGCCCGAAGACTCGGGTCATGATAGACACTTTCGGTGGCTTGCATGTCAAGGTTCCGTATTGGGCGCGCAAGCAGGGAGATTGTAGCTATTTGATAAAGGCCCTCGATCAGCCAAAGCCATTCCTGAGATCAATCTACGAGCATATCGAGGATAAGATCGAGAATGATGAAGGAGACGCTCAGGCATATGAACGAATGGCTAGAACTCCCTCAAGCTACACCGCTTTCTCCAGGTCGGATGATAATCGAGATCTTGCCACTCACAAACAGGTATGGATGCGGACTTGGGCATTTGAGGGACTCCCTAAGGAAAAGGAAAAAGAGAAGAAGCGGTTATATAAACTATTTCCAAGTGGGGTTTATGTTGCTTTCGTTGGGAATACGTATGCTGAAAGCCGCGACGAAGACATGGATAAGTACTGGACACTCGCCAAGAGTGGTCTTAGCACGTATATTCATAGCGACGCAATTGGGCAGCCCCTCATTTCGATACAAGAACTACGAAATGTATTGGTCAATATTACCGCTGAAACAATCGAGCAGGGAATCGGAAGCATGTTCGCTGACTCATCAGTCCTGAACTTCGATGTTTATTCTAAGCACGAGGCGCGCCCGGGAATGGCTTATCCCGTTCATCCGAAATCCGGGCAGAGCCTAAAAGATGCCTTCTTCGAGGGCGGGCGCGCCACGTTGAGCAAAGAGGTCGGGGATTTCTTCAATAGATTGGATCAGGACTCGCAGTTTTCTGTTGGTAGTTATCCAGCGATCTACGGCGGGCCGAGTGAAGGCTCATCTCGGACATTGGGAGAATATCAGCAATCTCGGCAGTATGCGCTGCAACGGTTGCAGATCGTTTGGAATCTATTTCAGATCTTCTGGGCAAAGCTAATGGAGAAATGCGTTCATCTGTACGTCGAGAACATGATCGACGATGAGCGGTTTTCAACTCCCGACCCGGAAAACAAGAACAATTACGTAAATGTATGGATCAGGAAAGCCGAGATGACGGGGCACGTTGGGGAGGTCGAACCGGAACCCAGCGAGCAGTTCCCGATGAGTCTACCACAGAAACAGGCGATGTTCTTCAAGTTTCTGGAACTCAACAGTCAGGTGATCACGGGGATATTAATGGACCCCGCGAATCAGAGGATGGTAGCGGACCTGACGGGATTCTTGGATCTGACTATCCCGACCGAGGATCAGCGAATCAAGCAGAATGTCGAGATCGACGAGATCTTGAACGGGCAACAGATTCAGCCTGAGGCGCTCGTGGATGATCATCAGGTTCATATGCAGACCCTCAAGGAGTTTCTCGTCAGCTCCAAGGGAATCGATCTCCAGAGGACCAACCCTCAAGGGTATCAGGCGTTAACTCAGCACTTGAGCGCGCATCAGCAAATAATCACGCAAATTCAGCAGGCTGCTACTCAGGCGCAGATGCAGCAAATGCAAGCCATGTACACTCAACGAGAAATGGCGCGGGAGTCGGCTCGGGCACAGGGCAAGATGGCGGCGGACAAGTCGAAAGAGCAAATCAAGACTCAGGAAGAAGTTAAGCGCGGGCTTGCTGAACGGCTGATCAACCCGCCACAAGTCGCGGTCCCAAGGAACGGAAAATAAAATGTTGAGAATCGTAGCAATAACATTTGCCGATACTGCTGTACATTCACTGTCGAGTTTACTGCCAGCATTACCGGCGGGCGCGATTCAGCCAACTAACGTTAACTTCTTAGCTATTAGGGCATCAGATGCTAACTCGGGAGCGGTCACGGTTAACGTGGGAGGAGTTAATAATGCAACTGACGGATTTCTGGCGGTTGCCAAGGGTGATCCGACATTCGTTATTGATTCATCGAGAAACTCAATCGCGCTCAAGGAAATCTTCATGAAATCCGCGGTGGGCGCGATTGTGGAAGTCGTTTTAGACAATATTTAAGGGAGAAAGGAAGCTATGACTACTTATCCAACGGGAGTTACGGTGGGACAGAATCAGCAAGTCCCCCCGAGTCTGTGGTATCTCTTCAACACATCGGCCAATTGCACAACGATGCTCACGACCATCCAGGCCGCGACGACTCCAAGCCCGGGGACCAATACCAATATGTATATCTATGATCCGGGCTATGGTTTCGTGTATGCAAACCCAACTGCACCAACCGTGGCTTGTTACCGATACGACTGTTATGGATCACCAGCCGCGGGATTGAGCGCGCCCGGGTCAATATTTATGCAGGAGAATGTCGCGGAGATTATCGACCGGCAAACAGTTCCCAATGCGGTGAAGAACGACATGTACGTGGCTGGTCAGGGATCTCCCGTTCTAAAAGTGCGGAAGGATTCACCGGTATTCGGGCACCTGTATTGGACATATGCCAGCAATCCTTATCCAACAGCGATGGACGAATTGCGCGCGCAAGTTGAGGAGCAGTTGCCGTTACCTGAGCCTAAACCCGAGCCTGAGCCTGAGAAGCATGGTCTGGGTTGGTTGCACGATAAGAAAGAGCACGACAAGAAAGAGCACGAGAAAGAAACGGCGCACAAACATTGAGATTCCTCATTTACAGCAAGTATGGGGAGGGCGCGGGGCTTGGGCTTCGATTGGAGCAGGAGGGGAATACTGTAGGTTTGTACATCAAGGAGCGAGAGTATCGAACGGTTTACGACGGTATCTTAGATAAGGTCGGCATACGGGATATCGATGATGAGACGATTATTGTTTTCGACTCTTCTGGGATGGGCTCGGAAGCTGATAAACTCAAGAGGTCGGGACACAAGGTATTCGGCGCGGGGAAGTTCCAGGATAAGCTAGAGAACGATCGAGAGTTCGGGCTTGAGTTCATGCAGGAGCACGGAATAGAGATTCCTGCGTCACGGAAGTTCGAGAGCACAAGCGACGGCTTAGATTTTATTGTGGATAATAGGGGAGACTATATTTTTAAGCCATCTGGAGACTTACCTTCCAAGCTCACATACAAACCTTGTGACCCCGATGATCTCGCGCATTACATGGAATTTGTTGATAAAAACTACGACATCGAGAGTTTCATTCTGCAAGAATGCATTGAGGGGACCGCGTTGAGTACCGAATTCTTCTGCGGCAAATGGGGATTCGTGGAACCCGCGACTCATACGATAGAGATCAAGAAATTCATGAATGACAACCTTGGTCCCTCGACAGGCTGTTCTGCTAACACGATCTGGGAGGCGGAGAGAAACGATATCGTTGATAAGCTGAAGAAGATCGAGGATGATATTCTCGATCAGGGCTATATTGGGCCTATCGATCTCAATGTTATGGTTGTTGATGATCAGTTTTATGGGCTGGAATGGACACCGCGCTTCGGTCTAGATGCAATGCCGACTTGGTTACAGCTGACCGATGAGGACGTGGGTCAGACTATCTCGGATCTCATCGATGGGAGTGTGGGTAAGATTAGCTTGCGGAGCGGGTTTGCCTCGGGAGTGCGGGTGAGCATTCCGCCATTTCCAATCGAGCCACATAATTTGAAGGTGATTGAGAGGGAACAACCGAATTATGGAGTTCCAATCCGAGGATTTGAAGATAACGAATCAAAAGTCTACTTATACGAAGTTCTTAAATCTGACGGTGTCCTATACCACAGCGCAGGTACAGGAGCAATCGGAGTCGTATCTGACGTTGCTGATACGATTGCCAGCAGCTTTAACGAGCCTTATAGAATACTTGAAAAAGCCAAAATCCCCGATAAGCAGTATCGAACAGACGCGGCGAAGGTAATCGGGGGAATGCATAAGAAGGTTAAGGAGATGGTTTATGCCTGAGATCGAAGGCTCGACGACTGATATTTCGGATGATATTGCTCTCTTGGAAGAGGGGGAGGAAGGAGGTGCGCCCGAGGAAAAAGAAACGTCCGAAATTCAATCGGGGGTGCCCAACGAAGGCGCTCCCGATAAAGACGAGCCAGAAGCTGAGCCTGAAACCGAAGAGAAGCCATACGAAGTCGCGCACCCGTTCAACCGACCTTCGATAAAACAAATCAACGAGAAGTATCCAGAGATTTTCAAGACATTCCCGAGCCTCAGAGACATGTATTTTCGGGAGGCCGAGTTTTCCAAGGTATTCCCTACTATCGACGACGCGCGGGAGGCCTCGAAAGATGTTGAGATATACCGGGGTCTAAGATCGAGTTTGGAGCAGGGCAAGAACGATGATCTGTTCAAGTTTCTGGATAACGAGAAGCTATTGGAAGAATTCGCGCCGCAGATCTTCCCGAGTTTGGTGAGGACAAGGCCCGAGGCTTTCTGGTCGGCCGCGAATCCATTCATCGAAGATATTTGCCGGAATATGTTCAACAAGGGCGTGAAGGATGGGGATCAGAACATCCAGAACGCGGCGCGCCATCTTGCAGAATTCTTTTTTGGCGATCTGTTGGTCGCTGAGGGGAAAAGAACATTCGTAAAGCAGCCTGATCCTGCGAGAGCCGCAGAATTGAAGGCGAGTGAGAAATACGACAACGAGCGATATCTGACATTTCGGAGTGGCGTAGCAGGATCTATCCAAAGCGAGATGTCGAGATTAATAAACGAAGGTGGTAAGTTAGACGGTTTGAGTCCATTTTTGCAATCCGTTATTGCCGATAAGATCATTGAAAATGTCGGTAGTACATTACAGTCCGATACCAACCATATCAAGTATATGGACAGTTTGTGGGATCGGGCTAAGAAGTCTGGGAGAACCGAAGAAGACAAGGCCAGGTTGGTATCCGCGTATCTGGCGCGCGCTAAATCGCTAATCCCTTCTCTGCGATCGAAGTTTTTGGCTGAGGTGAATGGAAAAGGTCCGTCAGCCAGTGCCGAGAAGATTAAGCGAGTATCTAGCGTCGCTAACAGAACAGCCGAGTCTGGCAACGGGCGCCCGTCGGGTACTAGGAGTCTCGACTACAACCCAAGAAGAATCGACTACTCGAAGACTAGCGACTTGGATATTCTCAACGATGAAGTCAAATACAAGAATTGAGGGTATAACAAGTGCCTGGAGGTTTAGAGCTTCAAGTAGTTGGAACAGAACTTGAGCGTGTTCTGCCAAAAGTGCCCGCTCTGTTCGATCGAGATGATGTCTTTTATAGCTCTCTCGAAAAGCGGCCAGTTGAAGTAATATCATCGCGCGACATGCGGATTCCGTTAGAGTTGAGGCCCAATGGGAACACGGGGTACTATAACCCAGACGGTGGTGATCTGGGTCGTGGTGATATTTCTGATTTTGATAAGGCGGTTATACATTCGGTGCATTTAGTGCATCGGGTGGAAATGACGGCCAAGAACATTTGGTCCACGGATAGCAATCGGAAAGCCGTGATGAATAGCTTTCGGCATGCTTTGGCTGTCGAGATGTCGCAGTTCCGAAGAGACGTAGACAGCCAATGTATGACGGACGGCACGGGAACCTTAGCGACCATAACTTCAGTAACAACGGCGGGTGGTGTTGATACATACACTTGCACGACCGATGGTTACGGAGTCAGATTGCTGAGATCGAAACAACAGATCAACGTCTTTGATCCGACTTACGTGACTCTGAGGACTGCAACGGGCGGGCCTTACGTCATTACTCAGTATGACCTCGCAAATAAACAAGTTCAAGTGACACCGGCTGTCACCGGCGTAATCGCCGGTGACAAGATTGTTGCTGATGGATTAACGAGTTCCCCGCCAGTCGGGATGTATGGTGTTCCTTACCATAATTCAAACAGTTCGGTTGGAACGTGGCTCGGGTTTCCCAGAGCAACCACTCCTGAAATACGTGCCAATCGAGTAAACGCCGCAGGTTCAGCGCTAACCCTACCTCTACCCCGACTAGCACTGAACCTGATCGGCGATCGTGTTGGGATAAACTACAGAAGCAAGTGTACTGCTTGGATGCACAAGGCTCAACAGGCGGCCTACGAGGAATTGGGATTTAACGTCATTCGCATCGATAAGGCAGCGAAAGAGGAAGGCTTAGATTTGTATTTCAACGATAACATGAGAATGGCCGGAGCGCCGCTCAAGATTTCGTACAGTTGGGATCGAACTCGGATAGACTTCATTGACGCTGAATATTGGGGCCGCGCGGAGTTAAAACCACCTGGGATGTACATGTCTCCTGATGATAATCAACGCATCTGGGAGATCCGAGGCGCCAGCGGTGGTGTAGCGACGAGTTGGGTCTTCTACTACGTAGCATCGTTCAACATCTTTATGAACAAGCCGGCCGGTTCCGCGTACATCGACCAGCTTGCCTTCCCATCGGGTTATTAGTTACTCCTTTCTCGGGCGCGCGTTTAATCTGGGCGCGCGCCCGTATTTTTCAAACGCATTTTTCAAACGTAAAACATGGAACATCAACTCAATAAATGGCTAACGAGCCACGGGATGTACAACAACTTGCCGATATATAGGCTCGTCTGGTCTGAAGATATCATGGAACATAGGAAGGGGACTTTTCGGGAATTTTATGGGGACATTTTCCTGAGGGAGTTCAATGGAGTCAGGTTGGTTAGGAAGTATAACTACATCCATGAGAGATGGATTTTTGAGGCTTTCTCTGTTGAGGGAGGAAGTCCTGAAGTCCCTGGGAGTCTCGAAGGGGATTACGTTCCAATTTATGTTTTTGAGTCTGCAAATGGCGAGAGTTTGCCAGTGACTCGGAAAGTACTGGAGTTCTTGATCGGCGCGCTGAATAAAAGGGTGACGAAAGATATGATTCCTTCTGAGGAGTATCTGAAGGAGAAAAGTGTCGGAGAAATCGAAGATTCGTGGGATGATCATCCTATGCATTTTTCTACTCGTCCTGGTCCTCAGCGTAATTCTATTTGGTATAAAGGAGTAAAGGATGCATCACGAGGAACATAATTTCTGTACGATTGTATCGTTTATGCCGATACAGTTATTTGAGGTCAAGTCTGGGGTCATTCCTCCGGCTTACCTAATACCGGCTAGTGAGGGAGATGAGAAGCCGGGAATCTTATGGGTGCGGCCCGCGAGTTTCTTCACGTATATTGATGCGGATCGGGGATCGTTGAGGAGCGTGGCTCTGAGTGATCAAGTCGCCAAGGCTATTTGTGATGATTTCGCGTCTTCGCAACTCGGGATTGACGAGAATTCCAGACCGGGAGTTACTTGGTTCCCGGGAAAGCTTGAGGCGGAAGAAGTATTGGCGGCTTATCCTAAGGAGATTGCTCAGGTACTTGATCTACACTATAATTGGTACCGTGCTATTTGTTTTATCGCTGATAATGACTGGAATCGCTACCATCATCATAATTCAGTTAGTGACATTCAGCGTAAGGCTGGGACGGCTCTTGGGCTTAGTTCCCTAGAGCACGAATGGCTTTCGATTAGCTCGGCACAGGGGCAGACTAGATGCCCCGCGTGCAAGAGTCCGCTGCACCCTGATGCGATCGTGTGCGGCGCGTGTAAGTGCATTGTTGATGCTGAGAGATACAAGAAGTTAAGTTTCGCTAAGGAGGAACCATGGCTAACGCAACAGCGCGCCCCGTTGTCCCAACCATCCTAAATACTTGGGTGGCAGGGAATAAGATGATCATCACCGGAACCGTCGCATTCAGCGCGCCCACCGATATTTATGTTGTCGGTGGGATTCCATTTAGCTTTTTCGGGGGCATGATAAAAGCTCGGAAGAAGCCGTATTATGTTCAGTTCGCCAGTGTGAATGGGAACACATATGGCTATGTAGTCGGGACCGATGCATCTAATGGCAAACTGAAGATCTTCACCGCGGCGGGGACCGAATTAACAGCGATTGCATTGCCCGCTGGAATCTCGGGAGATACGATAAACTTCGAGGCCGCATTTGCTCCGTTGCAATAACGAAAAAGAAAAATAAAGAAAGAAGGCTGAGATGTCTGTTGCGACTTCTGTGGTTCTGGCTACGGTTAGGACGTTTCTTAATGACGACGCGGCGGCGAATTGGACCGATGCGGCTCTGATGCCCAAGCTCCAACAGGCGCATCGGGAGTTGCAGGTCAAGCTTAGGAGAGCCGCCGCGCCCGTTATGAAAGGGACTTACATTGAGACGATTCCTGCATCAGGTACGGCATTCTCCACTCCTCCAGTGGATTTAATTGCCCCTATCCAACTTTGGGAAAACGCGCCCGCTGGACCGTTGGCGAACTATCAACTGATGACCGAATCTGATCCACTACCGAATGTCGCTCAGGTTGCTACTTTGGTCTGGTGGGCTTGGGTTAATGAGGTTGTGACTTTCATTGGATCATCGGCAAGTAGAATGGTCAAGATGGTCTATTGGAAGAGGATCACCGTTCCACAAGCGAACACTGATCTAATAGGGTTCATTGATGGTGAGTTGTACTTAGCGCCTCGAACGGCCGCGATCGCTTATGGATCAACGGGGGACGGGAATTCGATGGGAGTCTTGGCGGGCTTGGCTGATGCGAGTTTATCTGAAGTTATCCTGAGTAACAGAGGTCGCGCGCCGCAGGCTCAAAACCAATCGCAGAAACCGTAAAAATCATGACGATGCCATTTGTTCCACCCCTGGTTCCATTGTTGGGTGATGTTCTCTCGCAAACGAGATCCATGCTAAATGATGAGGAAGCGGCGAACTGGCCCGATCAGAAGATGCTCGGGAAGGCGCGCTTCGCATTTCAGGAGCTAGAGGCGGAGCTGTTGTTATGGGGGATTCCGCTATTGAGCACTGTTATTATGACGATGGATGTTCCAAAAGTGAACACCGCGACTTTCATTGATATGGATCTGGATTTGTCCCAGTTGCCCGGATACCCATCGGATATGGTTCTTCCCATTTGGCTGAAAGAGAGGATCAAAAATGAAGCGCGCGAGAACTTCGTTGATATGGTTGAGACTGCGTACATTCCTAATGTTTCCGTGGATACTGCTCTACGGTATTGGAATTGGCGTGAAGGACGCATTTTCGTATTGGGCGCACTTTTGGATAACCAGGTTCAAATCAGGTATCAGAGAGTCATACCGACTCCTGGTGTGAACACGGATACGATTTTCGTCCCAATGGCTCAGCTTTTTCTGTCGTATAGGATTGCCTCACTGTGCATGGAGAGTCTAAAGCAATGGGATGCTAGTGATCGTTTCAAGAACTTAGCTGAAGAGAACATGGAGAGGCTAATGAGACATAACGTCAAACAACAACAGAACGTGCCAGCCAAGAGAAGGCCGTACCACAGGGGACTCGGAAGGACAAGAGTCTTGAGGGATTTCTGATGGAAGCTATGTTGATTCAGTTGGTCATAGTTTTGATAGTCGTGGGACTGGTGATTTGGCTGATTCAACAGCTTTTGCCAATTCCCCCACAGATTAAGAACATAATCTATGTTGTGATTGTTCTGATCTTAATTCTATACTTGTTGAGGTCGTTTAAAATCATTTGAAATGGACTTTTCTAAGTACCAGTTGACTCAAGTCGTGCAGTTTCTTGGACTCTGGTCTAGGGGTTCGTTCGATGATGTCCCGAACGATCATGCATCGGATATCCAGAATCTCTCGTTCACGGATAGGAAAGAAGTATACACCAGGATTGGAACTGATATTAGCTTTGCGAGTGGCAGAAAAGTTGTTCGATCGAAGATGGCGACATTCAACGATCAGACATTGATAATGCTAACTTGCGATGGGAATGGGAACATCTATCGAGAAGATAATGGAACGGTATTGTTGAATGTTCCCAACATGATCGACTTTGAGATTCTGAACGTCAATAATAAAGTCCTCATCGCGCCCGTGCTGAGCGCGTTCAGCGCGACCAATTACATCTATATTTGGACGGGGCCATCCGCCGCTTTACGGCCAATGGCAGGCGCGCGACCGAGCATTGCGGGAATGACGGCAACCGAGAATTCGACCCCCGGTGTGGTGAACGCGGGCGCGCATTGTTTCTCAGTTGCTTATGCGACTGATACGGGATTCGTGACCGCACCGGGAGTTGATGCCAATCTCACTGGCAGTAATAATCTGGAGCCTATTGGTCCATATGCGTGCGCGACTTCCAATGGAAACGATCAGATTTGGGTGACCCAAATTCCAACGGGCGCGGGGATTCCGGGAGTGACCGGGCGATGGTTGTTAATGACCAAATCGAATATGCCCGAGTTCTTCAGAGTCCCGAATCCTGATGGTTCAGCTAATCCGACTCTACCCGATACGACAACGACTTCGATGCAAGTCAGCATTAGTGATCTCGGGTTGACTATAAGTGCGGACCCGTTATTTGACTTGGCAGAGCATGTTTTGTCTGGGGTTAGTAGCATTGGCTTAACAGCGTATAAAAACCGAGTATTCATTATCAATGGAGGAACGACTAGCCAAGCGAATACTGTGGTCGCACCAGATAACATTTGCGTTTCCAGTCCGGGAACTGTCGAGTCTTTTGATCAAGCTTATGGGAATATTCAAGTGCCGAGCCAGCATGATGGCAATTTCGCGCGCTGTGCATCGGAATTGTTCGGGGTTTTGTATATATTCAAATCTGTTGGGATATTCAGTACTCAGGATAACGGGCAAGATCCGTACTTATGGCCTGTGATGATGGTTGATGGTTCGGTTGGCTGTTATCCAAAGGGATTAGCGTCGATCACAGGAAGCCAAAACTCTCTAGGGATCTCTTCGATGATCATTCTCGGAGATCGAGAGGGTCTGTTCATGTTCAATGGAAACGTGATTCGTCCTGAATTGACGTACAAGATCAAGAACTTCTGGAATCAGATATACGATGCCTCTCAGATTAGGATCGCTATTGACCCATTTGAGGAGCAAATGTATGTTCTGTTGCCAATAAGTTCAACTGCTAATGTCCTTCTGGTCGCAGACTACGCGGCGGGCTTAGATCCGCAGGCTATTCGTTGGACGATTTACAAATTCCCTTGGAATATCAACGATGTGACAATGGCGAATATTCAGGATGTCTCGGACTGGTTGTATTTGCCTAGACTGGGAACCAATGTTGGCCTGATGAAATTGACCGGTAAGAAAACCACGGATTATGGATCGGTGGCAGTCGATAACTACTGGAGAACTGGATTATTGACTTCAGCTCCAGGAACGGTCAGCGTTTTCCGCTATCTGCGATGGCGAATGAAGGGCGCGGGAACGCTCAATACGTATTTGTACGATGAGAATTACGGGAATCAAATCACGGCATTTCCGCAGACGATCGGGGTTGGGAATCGGGATCAGGCGATTCAGATTAACTACGTGAATGAACAAATGTCCGTGAAGTTCGAGACTACTGGAAACATGCAGGTTTCTAGGTTCGATGTCTTCAGCGCGATTCAGTATCCTTCGAGGCCAAGCGTTTGATTAGGGATCTAACAGTTAAGCCGCGAGTCTCTCATCTGTATAGAGACGATAACCATCTTTGGCTTGTGTTGAATGATGTCGAGGATTGGGCGCGGGATGTAACTGACACGGTCAATTCCGTTACGGCTCCGGTCACAAAAAATGGGGGGACGACAACTCCGGGCGGCGCGCCCA
>Ga0306921_10000186_pt1 | contig 48102 bp, 42 predicted proteins | sample sta12Cox44000080_FD_203760 | JGI IMG/M metagenome (GOLD analysis project Ga0306921, IMG submission 203760) | Lab enrichment of tropical soil microbial communities from Luquillo Experimental Forest, Puerto Rico - statoxic.12C.oxic.44.000.080 (v2)... | ecosystem: Environmental > Terrestrial >... | reverse complement strand
TCTCGAAAGCTTTGCTTCTCGCGATGTGGCGCCTTCTCCCCCGCGGTGAAAACACGCTCCTCACTGCGACCGATGCGTTTGTGAGCATACAAGCCCTCGAGGATGAATTCGGCTGCAGAGACCAGCAGTTCCGAAGGCTCTTTCCCGCTCAGGCCGAGGGCGCTTAGCTTGTCGAGCAGGCCTTGAATTCCGCGCAGCTTGTGCAGCATCTCCTGCGCGCCGGCGGAGTCGCGAAGCTGAATTTCACCGCCGAGATCGAACCACTGGACGATCTGGTTCATGTTGTTGTTGCCGTGAAAGTAGCGATCGTAAGTGCGAGCGACGGCAGCGCGGATGATGTCGCGCGCGACATGGTCGGCACCTTTCAGCTCTCCCTCGTACTCCAGTTCGAGCTTGCCGGTGATCGCCGGCATAGCGGCGTAGATGTCACCGACACGTGGCACCACCAGCTTCTCGCCAGAGCGAATTGCGCGGCGCTCCGCGTTTGAGATCACGTTCTCCATCGCACTGATGGGCAAGCGCTGGCTAACCCCGGAACGTTTGTCCACCCGCTTGTCTTCGCGGGCCACAAAAGCCGCCTGCTCAATGACCTCGCGAACAAATTCCGGCACCTGCAGTTGATGTCCATTGCGCTCCATCCAGGCTTCTTGTGCGGTGATGGCGATGCCTTCCTGCACGGTAGCCGGATAGTGCGTACGAATCTCGGAGCCGATGCGGTCTTTCAGTGGAGTCACGATTTTCCCGCGCGCGGTGTAGTCTTCGGGATTGGCACTGAAAACAAGCATCACATCCAGCGGGAGACGAACGGGATAGCCCTTAATCTGCACGTCGCCCTCCTGCATGATGTTGAACAGCCCCACCTGAATTTTCCCCGCGAGATCAGGCAATTCGTTGACGGCAAAGATTCCGCGATTGGCGCGAGGCAGCAGGCCGTAGTGGACCGTAAGCTCACTGCCCAACTCATGGCCACCCTTGGCAGCCTTAATTGGGTCGATGTCGCCAATCAGATCAGCGATCGTGACATCGGGCGTTGCCAGCTTTTCTACATATCGCTGGTCCGGAGTGAGGTAGGCAATAGCCACTTGATCGCCTTTTTCGGCAACCAAATGCTTGCAGCGTGAGCACAACGGGAAATAAGGGTTGTCATGAATTTCGCAACCCGCAATGTGGGGAAGTTCCGTGTCGAGCAGGGTGGTCAGCGCACGCAAAATACGGCTTTTCGCCTGACCGCGCAGTCCGAGCAGAATGAAGTTGTGGCGCGAAAGGATGGCGTTCACTACCTGGGGCACAACCGTGTCTTCGTAACCGACAATCCCCGGAAATATCGGCTCGCTAGAGCGCAGCCGGAGGATCAAGTTGTCGCGCAATTCGTCTTTGACGCGGCGCGCAAGCATGCGTTTTTCACAAAATTGCGAATGACGACGAAGCTCGGAAAGGGTCTGAGGAAGAGCACTCAAGGCTGGGGTACCTCCAGGGTCCCGACCGTCCGCCCACACGTCCAGTCGATTGTTGGTATTCTACGCCAATTCACTTCTTCACCACGGAGGCACGGAGAACATGGAGAAGAACAAAAAAGCATCTCAAACCATTCGCGACGCGGAGTTTTGTCCGACCCGGATGAGATGAGCGGGCGGGCTCAGTCGCTGGCCAGGAGTTTGGCATTGGCTCCGGTCTGCAGTGCCTCCGCGACGTTGGGGTCGACGGAGCGCAGGTGCAAATCGCGTTGTGGGAAGGGAATTTCGATTCCGGCTTCATTCAGGGACTGCATAATCGCCAATGCCACTTCACTGGTGATCAGCAAGCCGTTGTTCTCTTGCATGACCCAGAAGTGCAGCTCGAAATCGAGGGTAAAGTCGCCGAATCCTTTGAAGTATGCCATCGGCTCGGGTTTGGTCAGCACCAGCTCATGTTTCCCGGCGGCACCGCGAAGAATCTCTAGTACGAGCTTGGGATCGGAACCGTAGGCCACTCCCACCGGCAGCTCGCGGCGGCGTCGCGACTCGGAAAGAGTCCAGTTGATCACCTTACTGGAAATAAGCGTGGCATTGGGAAGGATGACTTCGGCGCCCTGAAACGTCTGGATGGTGCTGGAGCGCACGCCGATGCGGGTGACCTTTCCCATGTTGTTGTCCACTTCGAGAATGTCGTCGATGTGAATTGGGCGCTCGAACTGAAGGATGAGTCCGGAGACAAAATTGTTGATGATGTTCTGCAAGCCGAAGCCGATGCCCACGCCAAATGCACCGGTGAGGACGGTGAATTTATTGAGCTCGATGCCGCCAGCATTCACAGCAGCGAGTACCACGATCACCATCAGTAGGTAGTAAATGATGGAAGCGAACAGCTCAGGCAATCCTCGGGTGAGGTGAAAGCGGCGGAGGAGTTCTTCACGGAACAGGAACCGTATTGAGGCGGCAATGGCGTAGCCGGCTGCGAGTATCACGAAGAATCCGAGCACGCCCCCGAGGGTTGCACCACTGGCGCTGCCTGCAAGGTGAAAATCGCGCAGCCGCTCGATGGCAGAGTTGACGTTATCCGTCATGCCCAGAAGGTCGGTGGTCCCCTTGAGCCAAATGAATGTGCCGGTCAGTTTCAGAGCGCGCGGTACCCAACGCTCGATTCCTCGGCGATGCACTCGCACTAGTGCTAGGCGTTCGGACTCGGGCGCACGCAAGCCTACCGTCAAAAGCAGCGTCAGCACACGCCACGCGGTGAACACACTAATAGCGACGAAGCTGCTGTAAATGCAGGCGAGCGCGAGATAGTGTGCGAGTTTCAGGTAGCCCAAGATGCTGGCAATGAGAGAAATCCCCCAGGCAACGACGGCACATCGAATGCCGAACTGGAGCCAGTAAATCCATCCTCGTACTGGCTCAGTCCGTCGCCTCGACGGCCATACCAGATAGACCAGCACTACGAACATCGCAAGGCTGGAGAAGAACTCGATTTCGCGGCGCAGGGCCGAATTCAATGTGATCCACGAGGCGGCCCAAGAGAACGCATACATCGCGCTAAAAAGGTAAAGAAGGGCGCGAAACTGCGGTGTGAGCAGTGGGGGAAATATGACCAGGACGGGGAAGAACGACACCATGATCATCAGGCCGATCAGACTCACAGGCGCCGACGGCGCCAGCACGTAGCCCACCATCATCGGAGGCAACAAGCCGAGGGCAATCCAGTGGCGAAGCAGGCGATCAGCCTCTGCCTCTAATTCATCACGCGGATGCTTGTTGTATGTGAGCTCGTGCAATCTTCGGGCGGCTATCAGAGACAGAACCAACAGAATGCCAAGGAAAACAATTGTGCCCTGGTTCTGCTTGAGGAAGGCGGCAATGGAAATCCAGCGGCTGCTGATGGTGTGAAACATCGCCGGGTTTTCGCCCAGTTCACGACGGGCGCTCACTTTCCACAGCGGGAGACTGTCGCGATCGAGCAGATGTCCCTTCAACTTCGCGCGGGCCGCCGCCAGGCGAGCGACCGCGTCGTCGCTGGCAGCATCCAGATTTCCCACGCGGATCTGGAGGTTGACGGCCAACTGTAGAGCATCTTGCGCTTGCTCTCTGAGGCGATGAATCTCGTCGAGATTGTTTTCTACAACGGTGAGCACCGGCTCCAGAGCTTTGTTGTCTTTATTCTCTTCGAGAGTTGCCTGCCATGCCGGCTCCTGCACATCCAGCATCTTCAGCGTGGCTTGTGCGTTGTTCGCCCACGTGAGCAATTGTTGCTGCCAGCCGCTGGCAATGGTGTCCAGGCCACGCCAGAAGTTCTCCTCCTCGCGGACCTCGAGCGTGTTCGGGCTCGCGGAGAGCATTGTGTTAACTTCCTGCAATTTGGTTTGCAGGTCGGGCTCCATTTCGACGACCGAAGACTGCACACTTTCGATCTGCTCGCGCTTAGGTAACTTGGCGGCAGCGTCCCGCATCTTTTGCGCGAGGTCGAGCGACCGCGCGGCAACATCGGGTAGCGGTATTGCGCCGGATACATCCGGGATGGCAGGTGCTAGCTCGGCATTGACGATCTGTGGTTTCGGCGTTTCTTTTAACAGCAAGCCCAAGGGGCCGGTCGGAGTTTTGGCCGGCGAGGGATTCGAGGCTGGCGGTTGGGCGGCGAGTGTCAGGGGGGCCACGAAAACCCAGAGGGCAAGCAGCAAATGAGCGAAAGATACACGCCAAGGACCGGGCCCACCCGATTTAACTGGCCACACTCGATCTGCTTTCGCCATGTCCCAACAATTATCGCTTACGTCAGCAGTGCTGGACTGAAAATTCAGTGCAGGTTCGAGCCGGACCGATTGATTGCAGCTGCTATTCTGCACCTTGCAGTTGGTCGAGCATGGCTTCCATTTCCGACAGAGCATGGCGGTTATTCGATTGGCGGGCCGACTCGATACCTTTCAGCAGCATTTGGCGGGATTCATTAATCCGATCGGCACGCTCGAGCACTTGCGCGGCCATGAAATATGCGTTTGTGTAATCGGGATGTGCGACCAGAAGGCGGTTAAACTCGCGCAGCGCCGCCTCATTGTCGCCCGCTCCGGAATACTCCAACCCGAGGGCGTAGCGAGCGAAGGCATCATCGGGGTTGCCCTTGAGAATGTCCAGCAGCGCAGCTATGCGGACTTCATCAACCATTCAACTTACTCCCTTGACCAGAGTGCATGGTACAAGAGCGTGCCTGCAGCATTCAACGTGAACACCTGAAAGAATGCAGTCCGTTAGAATGGGGTTCGCAATTATCCCACCAAACAGTGGGTTGGGCTCCGCATCTAGAGGCCCGATGCGCATTAAAAGGGCGGAAGCAGGCACGTAGATGGAGAACGAGGAAGCAAACTTGGTTCCAAGACCGGCGAGGGATTCTAAGTCGGAAATGATTGAGCTGGTGCTGCCCAATGATGCGAATCCGCTGGGCGCATTACTGGGTGGTCGTTTGATGCACTGGATCGACCTTGCGGGAGCCTTGGCAGCTCATCGACATTCGCATTCGTATGTGGTAACAGCCTCCATGGACCACATCGATTTTCTGATCCCGGTGCATGTCGGTGACATGGTGCTGCTGCAATCCTCAATCAATCGCGTATTTAAGACCTCAATGGAAGTCGGCGTTAAAGTTTCGGTGGAGAACTACATCTCCGCGACGCGGCAGAAGGTTGCAAAGGCCTATCTCACGTTTGTAGCGGTCGATCGCCATGGCCGCAGGTTACCTGTGGCCCCGGTGATTCCTGAGACCGAGGACGAAAAACGCAGGTTTGAAGGTGCGCTGCGCCGCCGCGAATTCGCCAAGGCGGAGCGCGAACAGCGGAAGGCGGCGAAGTCCTGAGGCCTTCGGTTCGTGTTACAGTTGCAAATTCGTGTTTATTTCAGAAAGTGATTGCCCAAAACTCTGGAGGGAAGTGGATGCGGCTGGTCCGCCTGATCGCCCTTTTCGTCACGCTCGTCATATGTCTCTCGCCGTTGAGTGCTCGACAGAAGGAAGCCGCCGAGGCCAGTAAGCCTGGCGAGAAAGCTGGCCAAGCTCTAGAAAAGTCCGGCAAGGCCGAGTCCGAAAAGCTTCCCAAGGAAGAACCGCCGGTCGTCACCCATCACCAGATCCAGCTTGCCGGCAAGGCGTTGCGATATACCGCGACCACCGGATACATGCCGCTCCGCAACGACGAAACTGGCGAGATCGAGGCCAACATTTTCTTCATGGCGTATACACTCGATGGCGCGCCCGCCAAGCGGCCGCTGATGTTCTCGTTCAATGGAGGTCCAGGCTCTGCTTCCATCTGGCTGCATCTAGGTGCAATTGGGCCACGCCGGGTGAAGATGCTGCCCGGGGGCGAAATGCCGGAGCCGCCATTTGAGCTCGTCGACAACCAAGACACGTGGCTCGATCAGACCGATTTGGTGTTCATCGATCCGGTAGGTACCGGCTACAGCCGTGCCGTCAAAAAGGAGCTTGGCAAGAAGTTTTTCGGTGTCCGGGGAGATATTTCCTCGGTCGCGGAATTCATTCGTCTTTACTTAAGCCGCTATCAGCGCTGGAATTCTCCACTGTTTCTGGTGGGCGAGAGCTATGGCACCACACGCGCCGCGGGACTCAGCGGCTATCTGATTGATCGCGGTATCGCGCTGAATGGGGTCATACTGGTTTCGTCGGTGCTGAACTTCCAGACCCTGGCGTTCACTCGCGGTAACGATCTACCGTACATCCTCTTTTTGCCCTCGTACACCGCCACAGCGTGGTATCACAAAAAGCTTCCGGCTGACTTGCAGCAGCGCGACCTTGCAAGCGTCCTGGCAGAATCGCAGCAGTTTGCCGCCGGAAACTACGCGACTTCGTTGGGCAAGGGCGACAGCCTTACTGCGCAGGAGAAGCAGAGTCTGATCGATCAGGTGGCGCGTTTCACGGGACTGGACCGCAGCGTAGTAGATTTCAACGACGCCCGGGTGGAGCAGGGAGTCTTTTGCCGGGAGTTGTTGCATAGCCAGAGGCTGACGGTTGGTCGTCTGGACAGCCGATTTACCGGCGACGACATTACCCGGGTACGCGGCGAAGGACGTTTCTTCGATCCTTCTTTGGCGGCGATACGTCCGCCCTTCACAGCTACCTTCAACAATTACGTGCGCACCGATCTCGGCTTCAAGAGCGACCTTGAGTACTACGTCTTGGGCGGGGGAATCGGCGAATGGGATTGGGGTTCAGCAGGCGAGGGTTTCCCCGACACCAGTGAGGCGCTGCGGCTGGCATTCGTGAAAAATCCGTACATGAAGCTGTTTGTCGCCAATGGGTATTACGATCTGGCCACGCCGTTTTTCGCGACCCAGTACACGCTGGATCACATGAACCTGACGCTTCAGCAGCACCAGAAGATCACACTGGGCTATTACGATGCCGGGCACATGATGTATATCAAGAGTGATTCGCTGGCGCACCTGAAGAAAGACGTCAGCGCCTTCCTCGCCTCATCGTGGCAGTAGCAGGCCTTCAGTCGTAGCGCTCGAAGACAATCTGGCGACGGTCCCAGCCCAGCTCTTCCTTCAGGAGCTTGCGGTTGGCGTCGACCATTTGATGCAGGCCACAGATGTAGGCCTGCATGTTGCGGCGCGTGCCCACGATTTCTCTCACGTGATCCTGCACGTAGCCGCGGCATCCCGGCCAAGCGTTGCCGCCGCGGCTCAATGTCGGGATGTAGTGGAAGTTTGGGAAGCTCTGTTCGATGGCTAGGAACTCGTCTCCATAATACAGTCCAGTTTCGTGACGGGTCCCATACACCAGCCAGTATTCGCCTCCAAGATGACGGCTCGGATCCTGAAACAGCCAGCGCACCATTCCGCGGATAGGCGCCACGCCCGTACCCGTGGAGATGAAAATCGAGTCCTGCTGCCTCTGACGCAGGGTGAACATTCCGTGCGGACCATGGAACTGGATTCGCGAACCTTCCTCCAAATCGCACAGCCAGTTCGACAGAAATCCGTTTTCAACGCGATTCAAGCAAAGATCGAAGGAAGCACTGGGTCGTGGCTCGGACGCTAGAGAATACGCGCGGGTATGGACCTTGCCGTCGGACTTGGGCTGCTGAATAGAGACGAACTGCCCCGGAACGAATGGAAATATTTCGACGTTCTCCACTACGAACTCAAGGTGCTTGGTCTGATCTGATAGCCAAACCGCGCGATTCAGCAGCGCGGTCTGCAACTGACGCTGACCCGGCTGCCTCGTGGAAACGCCACTAGCAGAAACCTCCGATACTGAACCTGAGTGTGTCACAGGTAATTAGATGCAGCCGAAGCAGATAAGCGGCATGTAGCAAGGCACAGAGCGACACCACCCTGGCCGCCCTTGTCTTGCCGAGTGGGCTACTCCACGGTCACAGATTTCGCGAGATTGCGCGGCTGATCCACGTCGCAACCGCGCCGCACCGCAATGTGATACGCCAATAACTGTAACGGCACAACTTCCAATATCGGCGAGAGCAATTCAGGCGCCGGCGGAACGTAGATGACGTGGTCGGCGGACTCTTTGATCTCCTCGTCGCCGGCAGTGGCCACCGCAATCACCGTTCCGGAACGCGCTTTGACTTCCTTCAGATTCGAAATGGTCTTCTCATACCGCAGCACGGAACCCTGATCGTTAAGATCGCGGGTCGCAATAATCACTACCGGCAGTTCTTCATCGATCAGGGCATTCGGACCGTGCTTCATCTCGCCGGCAGGATATCCCTCGGCGTGGATATAGGAGATTTCCTTCATCTTCAGGGCGCCTTCCAGGGCGATCGGATAATGGACGCCGCGTCCCAGGTAGAGAAAATCCTGCGCACGATGGTACCGCTTGGCCAGCTCCTCCGTTTCATCGTCCCCGCCAAGTAGTGCTTCCAGCTTGCCGGGAATGAGCGTCAACTCCGTGAGCAGTTTTTTGGCCTCGTCGGACGTGATTGTGCCGCGCACTTCTCCCAGATAAACAGCGAAGAGGAACAACGCCGTGAGTTGTGCGGTGAAAGCCTTAGTCGAGGCGACACCTATTTCCGGGCCTGCATGAGTGTAGATCGTTCCATTGGATTCGCGCGCAATCATCGAGCCGACCACATTGCACACGCCTAAGGTTTTGGCCCCCTTGGTGCGCGATTCCCGCATGGCAGCGATGGTATCTGCGGTCTCGCCCGACTGGGTAATCAGGATCGTCAGATCCTGCAGACCGGTCAACGGGTCGCGATAGCGGAATTCGCTGGCGTAGTCCACTTCGACTGGGACCTTAGCCAGCCGCTCGATCATGAACTTCGCCGCGAGTCCGGCATGCCAGCTGGTACCGCAGGCGGCGATATAGACGTGCTGCAGCTGACGGAAGTCTTCCTCGGTGATGTCCATCTCATCGAGGAAGACCTTGCCTGTATCCAGCGACACGCGCCCCAAGGTCGTGTCGCGCACAGCCCTGGGCTGCTCAAAGATTTCCTTGAGCATGAAATGCTTGAAGCCGCCCTTCTCAGCCATGATCGGATCCCAGGTAATGTGCTGCACCTGGCGTGTAATCGGATGGCCATCAAAGTCGGTCAACTGCACGCCGTTGGGAGTGATGACCGCAAGGTCGCCATCGCCGAGGAAGAACAGATCTCGGGTGTGATAGAGAATCGCCGGAACATCGCTGGCAACGAAGTATTCGTCAGCGCCCAGTCCGATCACCGCCGGCGGGCCATTGCGCCCGGCCACGATCTTGTTTGGCTCGTCGGAGGAAATCACCGCGATCGCAAATACGCCTGTGAGTTGCTTGACCGTGGAGCGCACTGCTTCTTCCAGAGAGATTTTATGTCCAGACTCGGCGATGGTCTGCTCGATGAGGTGGGCGATGACTTCGGTGTCGGTTTCGGTGCGGAACTTGTGTCCGGCAGCGATGAGCCGCTTCTTCAAGCTCATGTAGTTTTCGACGATGCCGTTGTGAACAACGACAATCTTGCCCGTGCAGTCGCGGTGCGGGTGAGCGTTCTCTTCGGTCGGGCGACCATGCGTTGCCCAACGTGTGTGTCCGATGCCGTAGGTGCCATCGAGCGGATTCAGCTGGATGGTTTCTTCGAGGTTGCGAAGCTTGCCTTCGGCACGCCGGACCTGCAATCCTTCGCCGTTTCCAGCCACGGCGATACCGGCAGAGTCATAACCGCGATATTCCAACCGTCTCAGGCCGTCGATAATGACCGGGACGACCCTCTTCTTTCCGACGTATCCGACAATACCGCACATCTGCTGCTCCGTTACCCGGCGATTCGAAAACCTTACTTAACACAACCCACCAGGTCGCAGGGGAGGATTTCTCAATCTTATCTGATTCTGTCCGCGTCGGCGGGACTCCGCCGCCGGCGTGAAGAAGTGTGAAGAAATAGCGACAGCGCATCAACCTTCGAGTGTGTAGCGATATTCCTCGATGACCGGGTTCGTCAGAACTTCGCGCGCAATCCGCTCGATCTCAGCCTGCGCATCTTCTCGCCCGATGCCGTCATCCAGGGCGATCTCAAAATACTTGCCTTGACGCAAATCGTTGACACCGCGATAGCCCATCTTCTTCAGGGCGCCGTGGATGGTTTTACCCTGTGGATCAAGGACACTCTTCTTGAGAGAGACGTAAACGTAAGCTTTCATAAGAAATACCCATTATAAAGGCGAGTTGGTTCTGTAGCGCTAAGCGTGGATCAGTCTTACCCCAGAGGAGTTGTGAACGCCTCATCAATCTCCACTTGGTAGCCCTTGACCAGGCGGTTGGTTTCGTTCGCCATGCCGACTACCGACATCAGCTCGTGAAACATCGCAGGAGTCATTCCCTGCTTTCGCGCCGAAGCTGTATGAGAAGCAATGCAATACTCACAGCCATTTGTTACGCTCACCGCCACATAGATCATTTCCTTGAAGAGCGAATCGAGTGCACCCGGCGCCATGATTTGCTTGATGCTCTCCCACGTGCGCTTTAACAACACAGGGTCGTGGGCTATGGCTTTCCAGAAGTTATTGATCCAATCCACCTTGCGTGTTGCCATGATGTCGTCGTAAACCGCCCGGACCTCCGGGCTGGCGTCAGCGTATTCCACCAAACTGTACGTTGCCATGGATAGTTCCTTTACGTGATCTGTACCTTCTCTTTGTAAGCGGCCACTTGCACATTCCACGACAGGACTTCGGTCATGGAAGCGCGAAGCTGGGCGGACGCCGCGGGCTCGCCGTGCACCAAAAAGGTTTGCTTCGGCGCCGCCCGGAATGTGCGCAGCCATTCCAGCAACTCCGGTGTGTCGGCGTGATCGCTGAACTGCTCCAGAGAAGCGACCTGTGCGCGCACCGGCACGACCTGCCCGAACATCTTGACCTCGCTCGCATTGTTCTTGATATCGAATCCGCGTGTTCCGGGAGCCTGGAAGCCGATGAACAACACCAGATTGCGCGGGTCGGGTAAGCGCTGCGCCAGATGGTGCAATACTCGGCCGCCCGTGGCCATGCCGCTGGAAGACACGATGATGGTCGGATACTTAGACTCGTTAATTCTTTTCGAGTCCTCCTGGCTCTGGTCAAAGTGGAAATTAGGCCAGCTAAGTGGGGAGCCGTATTTTTCAATCAGCGCTTTCGTGTCTGGGCTGAATTCGTCCGTGTATTTCAGGAAGATCTGCACCGCCTTGATCGCCATTGGGCTATCGGCGTGTACCGGCACCCGTGGAATCTGCTCGGTCTCCATCAATTCTTTCAGCATGAAGAGCAGCTTTTGCGTGCGCTCTACGGCAAATGCCGGAACGATGACGCTTCCACCACGCTGAACCGTCACGCGAATCAGTCCGGCCATCTCTGGCCTGGGATCGTCGTGGGGATGTTGCCGGTTTCCGTAGGTGCTCTCCATCACGAGGTAATCGCAGCTTTCGTTCTCCTGCGGGCCGGAACGCACGACCTTGCCGGGCGACACCTGGTTATCGCGCACGCGCCCGATATCTCCGGTGAACAACAGGCGCGAGGTACTTCCGTTCGTAGTCAGCGAAACCTCAGCCATCGATGAGCCAAGAATGTGCGCAGCCCGAACCAAGCGGAAGGACAACTCGTTCGACAACCCCTTGAGCTCACCGAGTTTCAATGGCCGCAAAAGCGTGAGGCACCGCTGAGCTTCTTCCATCGTGTAGAGAGGCAAGGCGGGATCGTGTTTCGATGTTTTATAGCGATTGTGAAAGGCTGCGTCCTCTTCCTGCAGGTGGCCTGAATCAGGCAGCAGAATGCCGCAAAGATCAATGGTCGGCGGCGTAGCATAGATCGGGCCGTGGAACCCCTGCTTCACCAGGCGCGGAATCCATCCCGAATGGTCCAGGTGAGCATGGGTGAGGATGACCGCATCAATGTCACGGGCAGGAATGGGGAGGTCCTGCCAGTTGCGCTCTCGCCACTCTTTTTGTCCCTGGAAGAGACCGCAGTCGATGAGTACCTGAATTCCTTGCCGGCCGGTCTGGTCGCCAGTGTTGATCAGGTGCTTCGATCCTGTTACGACTCCAGCGGCGCCCAAAAACTGGATGTAGCTCAATTCGTCCTCGTTACGCGCAAGCCGCGCAGATACATCCGAGATGGTTGTATCGTTCGAACTGCGTGTTGGCAAGCGACCCTTACTCCTGCTTCGAGGTCTGCGGTACTTCATAGACAATCCCGCCTAAGTTCGCCACCGGCACGCTCCCGTCGTTCACCACTACACGAGTGGGTGTCCCAGGAATCTGCTCGCGTGCAGTCGCCTTTTCGTGAGCCGGAACCAGAACACGGATCGTCCTCTCGCCGCCTGGCGATTGCAGCGTGACCGGCGCCTCGGCGCCCGCGCTCCCACGGTTTTCCACCGTCACCGTCACCAGGTGCAGCTTCTGCGGATCATCCAACAAAGGGCGGGCGTACACGCCATCAACTCGAAAATTCGGCAGTCCGCGATCGCGGTAAACCCAATCATCAAAAAACCACTCCAGGTTGCGCCTTCTGCCCTCTTCCAGCAGGCTCTGGAAATAAGCTGGACTCGAGTCATCCTGACTGTGATAGGCGGCCAGTGCATGCTGGAGCACCGAGTCGCCCACCATGTCGCGCAGCATCCAGAACACGAAGCTGGCCTTTCCGCGCAGCAGGATCTCATCGGAAGAGTTAATCAGCGACTCGGAGGCAGAATTGGCTGGCTGGCTGTTGCCGGCAGCGTCCTTCGCATCAGCCAGTTGCTCGGTCTTCACAATAGCCGGCAAGTATTGGTTCAGGAACTGCAAGGCGCTCTTACGCCCGGCCCGGTGTTCCTCGCTGACCGCCTGCAGAAATCGTTGCACGCCAGCATTAATCCACGGCCGCGCCGAGGAGAATCTGGCTGCTACCTGTGCAGGCATCTGCAACAGGCTAAGCGTCGCCTGGTCCGACTCGCGCATCGGCGTAAACAAGAATAGTCCGGTCTGAAACGGATTGGCATTCGGGTCCGTCAACTCGATGACCAACGCCGGAGCGCCGCGCTGCGGCAGCCACTCGTTAAGGAGAGGATCGTTGAGCTCAGCGGCCGCGGCGTAGTCGCGCGCGACGGGCGTCTTCGCGGGAACATGCACAATAGTGATTCCGGGCCGCTCTAGCCAGACGTATTCCGCAACTGCGAACGCTGGAGTGGCAGTGCCCAGGCTCTGCAGGCGAATGGTGTTGCTGACCTCATTGGTCATCTCTCCGGTGTGCGGGTCGAAAGTCGCACCGTAATCGCCACAGCGGGATGTTATGCCGGTGCCCGCAATACAGAGCTTCTCGGCGCCTGCCACAACTCGGATGCGAGCTTCAAACTGAGAGTTCCGGTTACGGGTCTTCCATGCATCGATGGCGGCAAAGACGGTGTTGCCCTCACTCATACTGACTGCAGCGATCGAAACTGGATACCAGACGACGTTCCCCAATCCGCGGGCAGCTGTAAACGCAGGGCTGATCTGGTCCCAATCATTACGGAGAGCTAGCTCGGCCGGCATCCCCATTCGTGTGAATCTGGTGGCGTCCGGTATGACCGTACCGCCGTATTGCACGTCCAAGGTAAGTTTCCCGCCAGGAGCGACCGCCTTCTCCAGGGTTACGATAGCCTCAGATAGCGCACCCGTGTGGTCGATGTCGGAGGTGTAATCGTTACCGATCCACTCGACCGGCTTTCCATCGAGGGCGATGCCATTCCAGGCTAGCGAAGACGAGACCTGTAGAGCGATGTTCTTTTGCGGGGCGTTTGAGTCGTTGCGAAGGCTAAGCCGTCCGGTGACAGCCATGACATGCGAAGCGCGATCGATCTGCACCTCAAGGTTGTAAGCCGTAATTGTGAAGGCTTCGCGGTCAAGCGCGCCCACCACGACGCCAGAGAGAAGCAGGAGAGCGGCCAGAGCAAAATTTCGCTTCATTTCGAAGGACGGGTCTTCCCAGCGGGTTGTCCGACTCGGCGCTGGCGTGCTACTTCATACATCACTACGGCACCCGCAACCGATACGTTGAGTGATGGGACGTGTCCGGCCATCGGAATCGACACCAGGAAGTCGCAGCGCTTACGCACCAAATCATGCAAACCCTTGCCTTCGGCGCCTAGGACAATCGCACAGTGCATGTTGTAATCGAGGTCGGCGTAACTCTGAGTACCGCGCTCGTCTAACCCGACGGTCCAGACATTGCGTTCCTTCATTTCGTCCAGTGTGCGCGAAATGTTTGTCACTCGCGCTATTGCCAGATGCTCCGAGGCTCCCGCAGAAGCCTTCACCGCAGTTCCAGTCAGGCCGACTGCACGACGCTCAGGAATAACGACGCCGTCAACTCCCGCTCCATCGGCGGTGCGTATCAATGCACCGAGATTGTGCGGATCCTCAATGCCATCGAGCACCAGCAAGAAGCTGTACTCACCTTTGCGCTGTTCCAGCAGAGTATCGACATCGGCGTACTGCTTGCTGCTGGTAATAGCTACCACGCCCTGGTGCGTATGAGTGTTGGCGATACGATCCAGCTCCTCACGAGGCAAAAAGCGAACCTGAACCCCAGAGGCCCGGGAATTATCGATGATCCGCTGCATCCGTTGGTCGTGCCGTTCGCGCGAAACCCCGACATAATCAAAACTCCGTGTACCGGATTTCAGCGCTTCGCTAACCGCATGAATACCGAAGATTATGACCACCATCACCAGTGTACGACAGCCCTTGCCTGCTACACTGACTGCTGACGAAGGTTTATACTCCAACCCAAAAACATCCTGTGGAGCGGGAATGACGATATCGGCAGTCATTGTCGACGATGAACAACTGGCGCGCGAAGAACTGGCCTTCCTTCTAAAGGAATCCGACGTCGAGGTCGTTGCTCAAGGGAAGAACGGTGTCGAAGCCGTCAATCTGATCAAGGAATTGTCTCCCGACATTTTGTTCCTCGACGTGCAGATGCCGGGATTGGATGGCTTTGCTGTCATCAAGAAGTTGCTTGACCGCAAAGTCACCTTGCCACAAATCGTTTTCGCCACGGCTTTCGATCAATATGCAGTCAAGGCATTCGAGGTAAATGCCGTCGATTACCTACTGAAACCATTCGACAAGAAGCGCGTCGCCCAAGCCGTAGAGAAAGCCAAGAAGAAGCTGGAATCCTCGGCCTCTTCCAGCGAGCAACTCGACACCCTGGTCAAGATGCTGGAGCAGCAGCACCGGCCGCAAGCCGCGAAAGTGCTGCTGAAATCAGCCGGGCGCCTGTTGTTGGTTGACCAGAAAGACATCTGCTATGCGTCTATTGCGGATGGCATCATCACCGTGGTTGCAACCAACATGGAAGGCCAGTCGAACTGCCGGACACTCGAGGAGCTGTTCGACTCACTCGATCCCAATGTCTTCTGGAGAGCGCATCGCTCCTACCTGGTGAACATTCAGCGGATCAAGGAAGTCGTTCCCTGGTTCAAGAGCTCGTACCAGATCCGCATGGATGACAAAAAACAAGCCGAAATTCCGGTCAGCCGAGCCCAAACCAAACGGCTGCGGGAGCTCTTTAATCTGTAGCTATTTGTTGTCCACACTGGTCGCGGCGTTTTTCTTCTCCTGCAGCCTACGAACGACCTTCGTCACCGTCGCACGGGGCGAAATGCGCAGCATTTCCACGCCGACCCGGTTCTTCCATCCCGGAATCACAATCCTCTTGCCGCGTTTCATTCCTTCGTAGCCCTGGCGCGCCACTTCTTGCACATCCACCATAAGAGGGCTGTTCATCATAGCCGTATCCTGTAGGTACGCGCGCTTTTGGAAATTCGTTGCCACCGGCCCGGGGCAGAGGCAGGTCACGGTGCAACCAGTTCCTTCAAGCTCCTCGGATAGCGCTTCGCTGAAACTAAGCAGATAAGCCTTACTGGCGTAGTAAACCGACATGAACGGTCCGGGTTGAAACGCGGCCGTGCTGGCCACGTTGAGGACGCAACCTTCGCGCGCGCGAATTTGCGGTAGGAACAGCTTGGTGAGATGTGTGGCCGCCACCATGTTGACCTGCATCATCTCGGCTTCCCGCATCCAGTCTGTTTCGAGAAACGCGCCGGCCAGGCCGAACCCGGCGTTGTTGACCAGCACATCGAGACGGATTCCAGCCTCCTGCAGTTCCTGGTACAACTCGGCGGGAGCCGACGGATGCGCGAGATCTTTGGGCGCGATTCGCACCGTAACGCTGTAGCGCGCCTGCAGGTCATCGCCGACTTGGCGAAGAATGCTGCGATTTCGCGCCAGCAGCACCAGACGATAACCGTCGCGTGCGAAGAGGTGCGCCAGCTCAAGCCCAATGCCGCTGGACCCACCCGTGATCAACGCCGTTTTCGGAGCAAAAAAAGGCGAACTGGTAGTCACAAATCAGTTATAGCGGATTTCCCACCCTGCTGACGACGATGTTTAATGATCGCCGTTCTTGGATTCCAAAAACGAAACAATCTGCCAGCGCTGCTGCTTGGGCAGTTGCGGCCAAGCCGGCATTCCTTTGTTAAGGTCACCATTGGTAATGAACCAGAACAGTTCTCCGGGCGAGGCATTCTTCACCGTCGCGCTTAGCAATGTAGGTGCCGGACCCATGCCCTGCAGATTGTTTCCGTGGCACTGGGCGCAGTTTTGCCCGTAGAGCTTTTTCCCCCCGGAAGTGGCCTGAGCATCGGCGGAATAAGGATTCTTCATCTGAGCGGCAGACGCCGGCGCACTGCGGAACCCGGTACCTTGCGCATAAACCACGAGAACGGAGCCCAAAAGGAAAGCCAGAGTCAATATTCTTGCATAGCTGAAAGTCTTCCGAAGATTCAGTATCAAATCGGATTCTCCTTAAGCCATTTTACAGGCACCGTTCAGTGAAACAGACTTGCCACCTTCCGTCCAAACCCGGAGAACTCATACGACACGCCAAACCGCAACATCACCGGATAGCTGGCGCTCGTCATTCCAATTGTCGGCGAGATCTTCACGACGGTGTTGTGGATTTGCCACGACAGCGTAGGCGCGACATACTGCGATGTGCCGTGGAGAGTAAACCTGTCCGTCGTGCCCAGGCCTCCGTAGAACTCCACGCCCGCCTGGAAGTTTTCCGGACAAAAGACGCACTCATTAGCGGAGGCCAAAAGCGCAAGAGGCCGGCTGACTGCGACAGAATACCCGAATTCCCACGGATTGCCTGCCAGGTTCTTCTCGGCAAGAAAGTTCTCAGAGATGTTCCAGCCGTTCGCATTGCTCGACAGGATGAGGCGTGTTTCGATCTCATGCTCCCATTCGCGACTGGCCTGCCTATTGGGTACCAGACCGTCGTACTGAGAGTCGAAACCGACCACCTCCAGCAGGCTCTTGTCGGCCCCGCTGATGTTTTCGTATTCGATATAGAACACGGGGTTGATTTTGTGCTCCTTCATCAGCAGACGAAAGCGGTTCTCCCAGCGAAATCCGGTGAATAGAGTGCTCTCGTTCTGCGTTGTCTGGCCGTCGAGGTAAAACTCGGTGGTCCACCAGCCCTTGGCGCCATATTCAAACTCGGTTACTCCTGACAAGAAAGTATTACCAGCCTGAGGAGAAGCCGTCAGACCTCGCGCTTCGATCTCGAGGTTTCCGGGTTCTTCCATCGTTTGTTCGTAAGTAACGAAATAAGGCCGTTCACCCGCCTCGCAGACTCGATCAGCGAGTAATGCGGATACCAACAGCACGGTGACGCAAAACAAACGAGCTGTCGACATAGGAGAGACCCACCAAATCAATTCAGGCTTTGTTATCGCAACTCAGTTGCAACTCTTATGCTATTATTCGAACTAAGGATAGGTTGACAGTCAAGCAGTTGTTAGAAATATAGTTGCAACCTGGTTGCATCTTGCTGCAACTCTTCCGTGGAGGTAAGCTGTGCCGTTGCCCCATACATCCGCTCCCGGCGCATTGCAGTCCGCCCTTGTGACCCGAGGGATCAGGCTGACACATCAGCGGCGCATCATTCTGGAGATCATTGAGAACGCCAGTCAGCATCTCGACGCAGCGCAGATCCTACGCAAAGCAGCCAAGATTGATCCAGGCATCAATCGCGTGACGGTCTATCGCACCCTCGCGCTGCTGAAGCGGCAAGGTCTGGTCGATGAACTGGATCTATTGCACGTAAAAGGGGAAGGCCACTTTTACGAGCGGCGTCCGCAACGCGATCACATGCACATGACCTGTCTGCGATGTGGCAGCGTGCAGGAGTTCGAAAGTGATCTATTCGATCGCGTCAAAGGGCAGGTCGAGCGCGATTGCCAGTTCCACATCCTCATCGCCCGATTTGAAATCGGCGGTTATTGCGCAAAATGCCGGAAATAAGAAGACGCCTAAATGCAAAAAGCGCGCAGAGGTCTTCCACGCGCTTCAGATTGCTGCCTAATCGGACTACTGGTTAGCTATCTCCCGGCCAGCGCTGGTTCCGCCACCTCGTAAATGCTGTACCACGGGGTTGCCGCTTTCAGTGCGTTGTTAACATTTTCGATGTTCGCGACGCCCTGGGTCTCCAGCCACTTGCGAAATTCCGCTGCGCCCTTTTCGGCGAAGATCGGGATACCGTCTTTCCATGTAGCCCGGCCGCAGAGAACGCCATTGAACTTCACGCCTGCTTCGGCAGCGAATTCCAGATCCTCGATGAACTCAGCATTGCTTACGCCGGCCGACAGGTAGATGAATGGCTTTTTCGTGGTGGTGGCAGCACTACGATAGTGGGCAAGCGCTTCCGCCTTCGAATACGCCTTCGTTCCCTTAAATGACTTCGCGCCTTCCACAAACTGCAAATTGACCGGAATTTCTACCTTCAGAACATCCACGCCGTAACGATCTTTGGAGAACTCCTCCATTGACTTGGCCACAACCTCGGGTTTCAGCTTGGCGTATTCCGGACCCTTTTCGTCCAATCCCTCTTTGTAGCCGACCAGCTCCAGAAAGAACGGAATGTCGTTGGCCCGGCACTCGTCGCCAATGCGCTCGGTCCAGGCATGCTTAAGGTCGTTGATCTTCTCCTCGTCATAGGGCGAGTAGTACAGCAGGATCTTCACGCAGTCGGCGCCCGCTTCCTTCAACCGCTTGGCGGACCACAGGTCCAGCAGATCGGGCAGGCGTCCAGGCAAGGTTTTGTCGTATCCAGTTTTCTCGTATGCCAGCAGCAATCCCGACCCCTTGGCGCGACGCTTTGCCGCCGGCAGTCCCCACTCGGGGTCAAGCAGAATCGCGCTGGCATGCTGGGTCAGGACTTCGGTGACATGGATCTTAAATTCCTCGAGCCCGGCATCGTTGGCTCGGCTGCCCAGCATCTTCTTCAGCGAGCCACGCTGGTCCATCGCGGCAGCGGCAATGACACCCTTATTGTTCGAAACATTTTTCATTCCCTGGAGCTTCCCAGGCGTAAGCTTCATGGCATCCTCCTCGAGCACGGCGCTCGCTATGAAATTCGCGCCGCTACAGATGATGGCTTGTCCTGCGGTATAGGGCGGCAGGACAGCCAATTCTAAATGAAACCTGGCATTCTGGCCTGAAGCCGGCCGGAATTCGGCGATGTGTTTACCCCATTTTAAAGCCGGTTAGGAGCGCCCGTTGCTGTTGTATTAACGACTCAATCCCCTTGCGTGCAACCGAAATCATCTCTGCGAGTTGAGAGTCGGCGAACGGCTTGTGCTCTGCCGTGGCCTGTACCTCAATCAGCTTGCCGTTGCCGGTAAGCACGAGGTTCATATCAACATCGGCTCGCGAGTCTTCTTCGTAGCAGAGATCCAGCATGACCGCGCCATCGACGATCCCCGCGCTGGTAGCCGCCACAAAATCACAGATCGGCAGCGAGGGGAGTGTACCGCTTTCGACCATGGCTTTCATTGCGAGTCCCAACGCTACGAACGCTCCTGTGATCGACGCGGTGCGCGTGCCACCGTCCGCCTGTATCACGTCGCAATCGATGAAAACGGTTCTCTCACCAAGTTTTTCGAGATCCGCGACAGCCCGAAGCGAGCGGCCGATGAGCCTCTGAATTTCGTGTGTGCGCCCGCTGGGCCTTCCCTTGGTGACTTCACGGGGCGTGCGCGTCAGCGTGGAGCGAGGCAACATCCCATATTCCGCGGTGATCCAGCCTTTCCCGCTATTGCGCAGAAACTGCGGAACCGTGTCTTCGATCGTCGCGTTGCACACCACTCGTGTGTTGCCCAGTTCCACTAGGCAGGAACCCTCGGCGATTGCAATGTAGTCTGGGATGAGCCGGACCGGACGTAACTGGTCGCAAGCGCGATTATCGGAGCGATAGACCATAGCAGCCGATTGTACCGCTCGATGCGTGGAACCCCAGGGAGATTTAGATCGTGACTGATACGGACGGTGGGCGCCGCTTCACCGGGGACCGCCCAGGAGCGCCGATGTTGCCGGCGTTGGGTAACTGTTCATCCACCCAAATCCACGTGCTCCACGCGATCCACCTGGCGTCCCAAAAACCGGGTGGCCAGCATCTTGAACTTTTCAACGGAATCGGTCGCGAAGAAGCGAAAGCTGCGATGATCCTGTGCCGCATCCTGCGCCCGGCCCCTTTGCGTCGATTCGACCACGCTCCGCACCGCCCCTGCTGTCGATTCCGCCGAATCGACGATCTTCATGTGCGCCGGAGTAATTCTCCGCAACAAAGGCGTGAGCAACGGATAGTGCGTACACGCCAGCAAAAGAACATCGGCCTGCTGGGGTGCGGCGGCAGCGGCTTCGCCCAAGTAGATTTGTGCCACCCGTTCGGTAACCGGATGGTCGATCCAACCCTCCTCAACCAGCGGCACGAGCAACGGGCAAGCCTTTTCGTACACCTGCATGCCCTTGCCTTGTAATGCCTCTCTGTATGCATGACTACCAACTGTCGCATCCGTTGCGATCACGATGGCCGACCGGGTCTCGCTGACCTCAGACGCTACCCTTGCTCCCGGCTCAACAACTCCAATCACAGGTACCCGGACCGCCTGTTCAATTTTCGGCAGTGCCAGCGCCGTTGCGCTGTTGCAGGCGATCACCAGCAAATCGATCCCCTGAGCCTCAAGGTACCTTGCCGCGCCGGTTGCATAGCGCGCGACCGTCTCAGCCGACTTTGTGCCATACGGTAGCCGCGCCGTGTCACCGAAATACAGATAGTGCGCCTGAATTTGTGCCGCCATCGCATGCAACACTGTCAACCCGCCAACCCCTGAATCGAACACGCCAACCCGAGGCAGGGTCACTTGGCTTCCTTTGCAAAGTTGTCCATCTCGCCCGCTGTGTAGAAGCGTCTCAGGTCGGCGTGACCGGCCAGCGTCTCGCGCTCTTTGCCATCCACCAAAATTTTGACTCGAACAATTTGCGGATAATTGGCATTTAGCGTCGCCACAATCGAGGCCACAGTCAGCTCTTCCGCCAATACTCCCGAAGGATGCGAGTCGGCGAAGCTGGAGCTTGTATCCACGACCGCGGTGTCCGTGCCCAGAAGAAAAACGTCGCGAACGTCCGAATCGCCGCCGCCGCGCGCTGACTGCGTTCTCGCTGGATACTTGGCAAATAATGCCTGCAACAGCGCTCGCGCTCTTTCGCTGTGCTCTTCCGGCAGAGGCATATTTTCCTGCATGCGACGCAAACCGCCATCGGCTTCCGAAGCAATGAAGAACGTTACCAGCGTCGTCGGCCCGCTGGTCGGAGCCAGGACACTCCTAGGTTGCTGCGCCAGCCGCTGCTCCTCCAGCGCCACGCGCTTTTTGAGGTGATAGGCGTACCACCCCAATCCTGCGGCGATCACCAGCAGGATTACGAACATAATGAGCACTCGCCGCGTCACGGACGCACCTCCGATATCTTGCCGCGCATCGCAGCAATGCCCGCCGCCACCGATTGCGCAATCTGCTCCTGGTAAGCCGGCTTCCAGATGTCCGTCACATTCTCTCCTGGCGGAGCCATCTCCAGCGCAATCGCCGGCGCGGCAATATTCGACATAGGTCGCAGCGGAGCTGTAAGTACGATATTCGGTAGTTTGCGCGCCTCCAGCTCGGCTGCCACCGATCCCGCCACTGCCATGCTCGATTCGAGGTATGCCGACTGCGCGTTATCCCACGGCAGAAAGTCACGCGAGCTTGCGCTGATCGCATCCACCATCGCCGTGAAGACATGTACGCCATGTCCGCTATTGGCAGCATGAAGCGCAACATAAAGCGCGGGTCGCGCCGCATTCGCCGTTACCGCTCGCTGCTCCAGCGAAATGGCGGTATCCGAATTCCTCATTAAACTCGACGCAATACCCTTATTCGTCAATTCACGCTGCAGCCGCCGCGCTAACGACAGCACAACATCCTTCTCAGGAGCGTCCGGAGCAATTGCCGCCCCATTGTCCTCACCTCCGTGTGCCGGATCGATCAGCACCAGAAACCTGGGTCCCGCCGGCCTGGGCTGGTTTGCTGGAGGTTCAACCGCAGCCGGCAGGCTGGGCGGAGGAATGGGCTGGGCCACCTCCGGGGGCGGGGCTGGCGCACCGGAAATCACGATTGTCCTTCCAGCGTCGGCGAAGTTCGCCATCATTGGCGCGTTGCCCCTGATATCCAGTTCGCCCACTCCGTCGTGCTCGGTGAATCTCGCACCGGTTATGACTGAATCGTTGTAGTTGGCATGCTCCACTCCGGGCAGCACCGGATCTTTGCGAAACGTAAACCGGATGTGGCCCGGCTCGGTTGCCACGGTTGGATTCACCGGCGAATCGAAGCTCACGAACAACTTTGACGGAATTCCCGGACGCAGCTCCATCGTGAAGCGCTCTCCGACATCCCCGATGAACAATCGTTGAGCCGCCGCATTCAACCGGATCGGAAGGCCAAGAGCGTGCGCTAGTACATCGCTGACCCCAGACAAGGGAATGTATCCCCGCCCGTTCTGCACGACAAAGCTTGCAGCGAGCTGGATGTTGCTTCCTTTGACTTTGCCCTTTTCCTGATTGTCCTGGAATTGCAGTTCGATTTCCTTGCTGCCCGGTGCCCCAAACTTCAGCTTGAGTTTCTTTCCATCGATCCGCGCATCCACCGTTCCTAGCGGCTCCAGCAATTCCACCAGCCCAACATACGACTGGCCGTTAAAGTTCAGCACTGGAGTCGTGTAGTATGCTTGGCGCGCGTAAACCGACAACGGGACGGGCGCCGCCGGTTGGGCCAGAACGCTTACGTGCCACTGCCAGTAGGCAACCGCCGTACAAGCCAGCGTCAGGGCAACACCGCTCCACGGGATCGAGCGGCGACGCGATCCAGACAAATCACCGGCCTCCGGCAAGGGCAGGTTGCGTAGCTTCCTCCAGGGAGTAGATGGTCAAGCCGCTCAGCAGCTTGGGGAAGAAATCGGTGGACTTCTGCGGCAGCACCTCGCCGCTAAAGGCGATGTCTCGCACCTGCGATATGCGCACGGGGTTCATCAGGAACGCGACGTTGGCGCCGTTTCGAACCTCCTCCACCGCCTCCTGTGCCTCGCGTTGGTACTTCAGATACTTCTGATCGCGGATGTCCTCTTCCGACATATCCAGCGCATCTTCCAGCACCAGCTTGTGCAATTGCACCACGTCCAGCGCGCGCTGCTGAGCACTTTGTTGCGTGAGGAATTCTGACTCTTGCTCATGACGAGCTCGCAGGAGATAGTTCGCATTTGCAGTCACCGCCAGCAGTGCCGTCCGACTGCGGCCGGCCTCGCACAACTTGGCGAGGGCGCTCTCCAATCGTTCCGGGTGTTCGAGCTTTTCTACGTCGAAGTACTTCTCGAACTTGCCCAGCATGGCCGTCGCATCAAATCCAGCCAGGCCGAAGACCACCCGGTGCGTTGGCAGTACTACCAGCCCGGGCGAGTCCATATTTACAAACGTCATCATTACCCGTTCATAAGGAGCACCAGGCGCATCACCATATCGCTGGCGCATCTCGTTGCGGTAATTCAGCGCGGTCTCGTACCGATGATGGCCGTCGGCGATGATGAGCTTCTTGTCTGCCATAGCAGCCCGAACCCGCGCAATTGTGGCCGGATCCGACACCCTCCACAGCCGATGAGTTACCGCGTACTCATCGGTAACCTCAACATGTGGCGGGCGTGACGTAGCCAGAATCGAATCCACCTCTCCCGCCGGATCGCTATACAGCATGAAGATTTGGCCAAAGTGGGCATTTGTCGCACGCAGTAGGTTCAGACGGTCCGCCTTTGGCTTACTGAGCGTCTGCTCATGACGAAACACGACCTTCTGCTCGTAAGCTTCCAGTTGACCCGCTGCAATGAATCCCCGTCGCTCGTGGTGCGTGCGCGAAGCGTCGCCCGGAACCCTAAACGTCTGCATATACAGATAGATACTGGGCTCGGCGTCCTGAACTAGAACGCCCTCGGACTGCCAATTCCGTAGCGAATTCGCAGCGCGGCGGTACACATTTCGCTCGCCATCGTCTCCCGCCTCGGCTTTGCCGAGGATGATCCGCACCAGATTGTGAGGACTGGCTTTGTAGTACCGATCTTGCATGGAGGCAGAGATCTTGTCGTACGGCTGGGTAACGACATCCCCAACCGAAACCCTGGAAGCGTCGTAGCGAAGAGCCCGAAACGGGAATATGTTTGCCATGCGCGGTGCTTTTCGACCCGTATATGGAATTGAGAAGAATCGAAGTAAGCCCGATTGTAGCAGTTGCCCGGTGGCCATCCACGATTGTCCAACTTGCATCTTCTATGTGCGTATCAGGCTGCGGAATGTTTTCGAATGCTTGACACAAGGCTGGATTGGCTGTGATATATTCTGCCTACCTGAGTAGAGGATTTATGGCCCGGGGTAGCATTGCGGGAGCCGGGATGTCTCAGCCGGCAACCCTTCCGCCACTCGTTACGCGGACTCAATTTCCTGCCCGCTGGTCCGCTGCCAGATTCGCGTTTTCCCACCCTGTTTCTGTTTCGCCCTTCACGCTCCTAATTCTGCTCATCTGCAGCTACCTGCCCGCGCTTTGTCAAACCAGCCAGGAAGACGTGCATGTGGTGCCACGCGAGCAGAAAAAGGACAGCAAGTCGGACCCCACGGTTATGCCTCCTGCCATCGCGGCTGAGGCCAAGGACGCCGGTGTTTCGGTTGACCCGTCCCTCAAGACCCACACCAAGCCGATCCGCAAAGATGTCGATTTGGTGTTGGTTCCCGTCACTGTTACCGACCCGATGAACCGGCTTGTGACGGGCCTGGAGAAGGACAACTTCTCCCTGACCGACAGTGGTCAGCCGCAGGAGATTCGCCATTTCTCGAGTGAAGACGCACCGGTCTCGCTCGGTGTCATCTTTGACGTTAGCGGCTCCATGTCCAACAAGATCGACAAGTCGCGCGACGCAGTAGTCGAATTCTTCCGCACGGCTAATCCGGAAGACGAGTTCTTCCTGGTCACCTTCTCCGACAAGCCAGAAGTGCTCGCTGATTTCACCACCTCGGTCGAGGACATCCAGGACAAGCTAGTGTATGCCGTTCCCAAAGGCCGAACCGCTTTGCTTGATGCGATTTACTTGGGCATGAGTCGCATGCGCAAAGCCAAGCACCAAAAGAAGGCCTTGCTCATTATTTCCGACGGCGGCGACAACCATAGCCGTTACACGGAAGGCGAAATCAAGTCGATGGTAAAAGAAGCCGATGTCCAGATTTATGCCATTGGTCTCTATGACCGCGATTTCAAGACGCCCGAGGAACGCGAAGGGCCACAACTACTCGCAGAGATGACCGACGTTACAGGCGGCCGCGCCTTTGCGATTGGTTCGCCCAATGAACTGGCCGACGTGGCGACAAAAATCGGCATCGAACTGCGCAACCAGTATGTTCTGGGATATCGGCCCACCAATCCGGCTCGCGACGGGAAATGGCGTAAGATCAAGGTGAAATTGAACCCTCCCAAAGGACTGCCGCCGCTCCACGTATACGCAAAGACCGGTTACTATGCTCCAACGGAATAGCAGGCTCCTCTCGCTCTCACTGATTGCGGCTTTCCTTTTCTTGGCTCAGTTGGCACTCAGCCAAGCTGGCTCACCGCCCCAGCCGAACCCACCAGAATCTGCTCCCCAGCAGAATCCGCCCGCTTCGGCTCCTTCCACCACCCAAGGGCAACCACCCGTCCAAAAGAGCGGCGATATATACGTCTTTCACAAAGAGGTTGATGAAGTTACATTGCACGCCACCGTGGTTGACGACAAGAACCACCTGGTAAGCAATCTCGACCGCGCCGACTTCACCGTTTACGAGGACGGCCAGCCGCAAAAGATCACTTCGTTTCGCCACGAAGACATTCCCGTCGCCGTGGGCATTGTCATCGACAATTCAGGCTCCATGCGCGACAAGCGTCCCGCCGTGAACGCCGCGGCCATCAATTTCGTGAAGTCGAGCAATCCGCAGGACAAGGTATTCATCGTCAATTTCAACGAGGATTTCTTCCTCGATCAGGACTACACCGCATCGATCCCCAAACTCAAAGATGCTTTGGAGCGCATCGAGGCCCGGGGCGGAACTGCGCTGTATGACGCCGTGGTCGCGTCCTCCGATCACCTCAAGAAGTCCGGACTCCTGGAGAAGAAAGTGCTGCTGGTCGTCACCGACGGTGAAGACAACGCGAGCCGCGAATCCCTCGAACAAGCCATTCGTCGCTTGCAGGAAGAAAATGGCCCGACCGTGTACTCTATCGGCCTGCTGGCCGAGGAGCACTCCAAGCGCGCCAAGCGGGCGCTTCGTGAAATGGCCGAACAAACCGGAGGAATTGCGTTCTTTCCGCAAGGCCTCGCCGAAGTCGACTCCATCACCCAGCAGATCGCCCACGACATCCGCAATCAGTACACCATCGGCTACAAACCCTCGAAGCCGCAGAGCGAGGGCGGATTCCGTTCTGTAAAAGTGGACGCCAATGCCAAAGGCTACAAGAAGCTTCAGGTACGTACCCGCAGCGGCTATTACGCGGGCCAACAGCGCGCCGAAACCCAGCAGCCAACCCCCAACAGCGAAGTGATTGCGGCGACTGCTAGAATTCGAGGCGGAGCGAGGAAGCCCCTCAATCGTGTCATCCTGAGGCGGAAGCCCGTCGTTGTTGCGAGGCTGGAGTTGAAGGATCCCGTTGTTGCGCAGAATCCCTTCGTGTGCACCTTCATTAGATAGGCGAGTTTCTCTTAGACGGACCTTACTGCTGCGGCTTCCCCGGCTCGAACCTCGCCACTGCTTTCTTTCGCTCCAGCAGTTCCAGCACGTTCCCGTTGATTTGGTAGGAACCGGTCGCAGTCAGCGCTTCATTGAACTCCTGCTCCTGTTTCATCAGCGGTTCGGGGCATGCCATCAACGTCGTCGCACCACCCAGAAGCTGTAACGAGTTACCGCTCAATTGAAAGGTCCCCGAGATCCTGTTGCACCCCGATGAGCCGAAATAATTCGTCGCCGTCGGGGCCAGATAGATGTAGGCCGGATTGTTGCTCGCCGGAGTCACGGCTTTTTCCATGTAATTCGGTTAGCATCCAGTACGTTCCTCGTAGCGCGCCAGCGGCAAGCTTCGCGGCAGCGGGCGCACCTCCCACTGGCTTCAGCACGAGTGCAACCGTATTTGGCGCTCCATTGGTCAGCACCGGATAAGCCTGCGTAGTTGTGAATAGCAACTTGTCGCCTGACTTGATCGTGGCCCTCACCACGTATCGATGCGACGGATTCACGTCCTTCACTGAGTAGGGAAGCTGAAACGATATCGGCAGCTGTTGGCCTGCTGCCGAGAACATGTTGTCGGCGACCAGCTTTGCCGGAGCATTCGCCAGCGTCACATCTTCGAGGCGAACGTTAATCGCCGCATTCGAAGGCAACGCCATGCGCGCCTGATAGGTCACCGTGCCCGTGATCACAGGAGACGCACTGCCCGACTGCGCGAATCCAAATAAGCATAGAGCAAATACCGCAGACACGAAGAGCAAAACGCTGCGCGCACCAACCATGGACGGCGCCTCCTATTGCAATTCTGAGAATCGATGCAGAGAGCCTAACACGAGTAAACAGGCTGCGAAAAAACCTCGGGTTTGTGAGTGTTTTGTATCAGGGCACGGCTTCAGCCTTGCCGAACGAGCCCTCTATTTTTCCACCCCGAAGGGCTGTCTTCCCGAGGCCTTGAAGACGCACATTTCAAACTGCACTCCCTATCGTTGACCGAATCAATCCATGTCACGTAGGCTGGTGAGTCCACTTTGGTGTCAAAAGAATCATGAGAACTATGGAATTAGCGTCACTTCGCGTGGCCGAGGAAATTACTGAGCTAGTCGGGGAGACGCCAGTCTTGCACTTGCGCAAGGTTGTTCCGGCCAATGCCGCCGACGTTTATGCAAAGCTGGAATATCTGAACCCCGGCGGCAGCATCAAAGACCGCGCTGCACTAGGCATGATAGAGCGCGCGGAGAAGGACGGCCGCCTGCAGCCTGGGGCGACGATCTTTGAGGCCACTGCCGGCAACACAGGTGTCGGTCTTGCGCTGATGGGCTGTACTCGCGGGTATAAGGTCGTGCTCGCGGTGCCGGAAAAGTTTTCGCAAGAGAAAGCCGAGTTGATGGCAGCACTGGGTGCCGAAGTCATTCGCACGCCTGACTCTGAAGGCATGGAAGGCGCCATCCGCTATGTCAAGGACCGGGCCATTAAGACACCGAACTCCTTTGTAGCTGCACAGTTCGAGAACCAAGACAACCCCCAGTTCCATTACGAAACCACGGCTCGCGAACTCTACGAGCAGATGCAAGGGCGCGTCGACGCATTGGTGCTCGGCGTCGGAACCGGTGGAACTTTCAGCGGGGTGGTTCGCTATTTCAAGGAACGCAATCCGCAAGTTCTTGCGATCGTCGCAGATACCGAGGGATCAGTCCTGGGCGGCGGCGCTCCGGGTCCGCATGCGGTTGAAGGCATTGGGGCTAGCTTCGTTCCTAAGACGTTTGACGGCTCGCTGGCCGACGAAATTATTGTCGTCAGCGATCACGATGCATTCGACACGGTAAAAAAGCTGGCCGCGATCGAAGGCCTGCTCGCAGGCTCCAGTGCAGGAACCAACGTATTTGCTTCCCTAGAGATAGCCAAGCGCCTTGGCCCCGGCAAGCGGGTAGCAACCATCATCCCCGATTCGGCAGAGCGCTATCTGTCGAAGAACATCTTCCATTTCAACGACCAGAAAGAAGATCGCCCGAAATCGGATGGGCCCGCAGGCTCCACTCCCAACAGGCAACCGAAGGAATGACGGCCAGGAGAGCAGGTTTTGCCACCCGGGCGATTCACATTGGGAATGAACCCGATCCCTCCACGGGTGCAGTCGCACCACCCATTTTCGCGACCTCGACGTACGCTCAGGAAGAGCTTGGCAAGACCAAAGGTTATGACTACTCCCGCGCTGGTAATCCAACCCGAACTCGCTTGGAAGAGAACCTAGCATCACTGGAGGGTGGCACGGCGGCGCGGGTGTTTTCCAGTGGAATGGCAGCCGTTTCGGCCCTCGGCAGCCTGATGAAAGCCGGCGAGCACATCGTTGCTTCCGACAACCTGTATGGTGGCGTGCCCCGCCTCTTCAACCAGGTCCTCGCAAACTTTGGCCTCGAGTTCACCTACGTCAACACCGCCGACCCGCGCAATGTCGCCAACGCGATTCGCAAGAACACGCGCTTTACTTACCTCGAAACGCCCACCAATCCCCTGATGGGGCTCACCGACATCACTGCGGTCAGCGAAATCGCGCACCGCCGAAACTGCCAGGTGGTCGTCGATAACACCTTCATGTCGCCTTATTTCCAGAAACCTCTTGCTCTGGGTGCCGACATAGTGCTGCACTCCACCACGAAATTTCTCAATGGACATAGCGACGGCATCGGCGGCGTACTGGTATGCAGTACGGCCGAGCAGGCTGAGAAACTGGCCTTCGTACAGAAGGCGGTTGGCGCCATTTTGTCACCGTTTGAGTGTTGGCTGGTTCTTCGCGGAGTGAAGACCTTGGCTGCTCGCATGAAGCAACATGACGAAAATGGGCGCGTGATCGCCGATTTCCTGAGCCGCCATCGAAAGGTCAAGCGCGTCTTCTATCCGGGACTGAAAAGCCATCCGCAATACGAGCTTGCCTGTCGGCAAATGTCCGGCTTCGGTGCACTCATCAGCTTCGAAACCGGCTCACTTGCCAACGCGAAGAAGCTCCTGAAGCGGGTTAAGGTTTGCACCATGGGCGAATCGCTCGGTGGAGTCGAGACGCTCATCTCGCATCCTGCATCAATGACCCACGTAGCCATCGGCGCCGAGGGCCGCAAGAAAATCGGCCTCACCGACGGCATGGTGCGTATTTCCGTGGGGATCGAAGACGTCGAAGACCTGATCGCCGACCTCGATCAGGCTTTGGGCGCAATCTAGCGTCGATAAAACTCTAATCGCTACCTAAGTAAGCTTGGGCAACTCGTCCTATTTTGCGAACCCGTAAGAATCAATCTGCTGCCCAATCTGACACTACTCGAACATCCGGGTGGCGCCTTCTTCCAGCACGCAGACGCTATCGGCGATTCCGAGCTGCTGGGCGGCGTGGAGCAGGCGGGGCACCGGCTCATCCACCGGTTCATAAGACAAGCGGAAGGTTCCGTAATGCATCGGAACCATCCAGAGCGATCCCAGATCGCGGAAAGCCTGCAAAGCGTCCTCAGGGCTGGTGTGGACGTTGCGGAACGATGCCGGATAGTATGCGCCGATGGGCAGCAGGGCCAGTTCGGGTCGCAACCGGGCGCCAATTTGGGAGAAACCCTCAAAGTACGCCGTGTCGCCGGCGTGATACAGCGAATGCTTGGCCGAACGCAAGACGTATCCACCGTAGCCGCGATGGACGTCGCGAAATACGCGGGCTCCCCAATGACGAGAGGGAACGTGCGTGATCTCAATGGTTCCGAGCTGGAAGCTTTGCCACCATTCCAGCTCGACGACACGCGAGAACCCCAGATCGCCAACCAGGTCGCGCAAATGCCGCGGCACAACGATTACGGGACGCTTTCCTGACTTGCGGCGCGTTAAGCGAGCGATAGTTCGCAGAGAGGGGCGGTGCAAGTGGTCGAAGTGAGCGTGCGTGACCAGGACGGCATCAATGGGAGGCAGGTCGCGCACCCGAAGCCCGGGACGGCGGAGCCGCTTCAGAATGAAGATCCATTTTGCAAAGTTGGGATCAATGACCAGATTCTTGCCGCCCATCTGGATGAGAAAGCTCGAATGCCCGATGAAGGTGACTCCCAATTGCTGGCGAGCGGCCATGACCGGCTTGCGGGGCGAGCCGCTGCGCGGTGTCATGGCCGAGCGACCTACTAACCTGCCGAATTGATGGGCTTTTCTACGGAGTGAAGAAGAAATCATTGCCTCTCATTGGACGCAAGAAACCGACTGGGCGATTCGATCGCAACCAAATTTGCCAAAGGCACACAAATTTGGGCTACCCACGTCTTCTGGGATTCCTGTGATTGGATTCCTTGACCTGCCCGAACATGTCAGCTTAAATCGAAAGTAGGTGCAAAGGAGAGACGCATGCGAATCGCATTTCTCGGTCTTGGGATCATGGGGCGACCCATGGCCGCCAACCTCGTGAAGGCGGGCCATGAAGTTTCCGTCTGGAACCGTAGCGCACGTCAGCATGTGGACGGAGCGCGTACTGCTGTTTCTCCCGCTGATGCTGCCCGAGACGCTGATGTGGTTTGGATGTGCGTAGCCGATACTGCGGCGGTCGAGCGCGTTGTCTTCTCTCCCGACGGTGTTGACCAGGCGTTGCGCGAAGGCATGGTCATTGCCGACTCCAGCACCATCTCTCCTTCCGCGACGGTGAAATTCGCGCAACGCATCGCCGAAAAAGGCGTGCAATGGATCGACGCGCCGGTGACGGGCTCGAAAATCGGCGCCGAAAACGGCCAGCTTATCTTCATTGTTGGCGGGCCGGCGCAGACCGTGACTTCGATAGAGCCGCTGTTCAAGGCGATGGGCAAGACCGTGATCCACGTTGGCGATACGGGGAAGGGCCAATCGGCCAAAATCTGCATGAATCTGCAGATTGCGATGATCTACGAGGGTTTTGCCGAGGGCCTTACCCTGGCACGCAAGCTGGGTGTGGAACCGCAAAAGATGGTCGAGTTGGTGCAGGCATCGATGATCCGCTCCGGAGTGGTAGATTACAAAGCACCCTTTGTATTGCGTCACGACTACTCGCCGAATTTTCCCCTTCGCCTGATGCACAAAGATATCCACCTGCTGCTCGATACTGCCAAAGAAGCGCGCGTGAAGCTGCCGGGATTGGAAACGGTGGATGAGATCTACGAGCTCTCCAGCGAGGAAGGCTGGGACGATCTCGACTATGCTGCGACGATTCAGTTGCTGGAGAGGTGGGCGGGGATTGGGAAGTGACTAGCCTAAGGTGGCTAGCGGCTAGAGAGCTTGATTGGCCCGGGAGCTGCGGGCTGGGCAAATGTCAGGCGGTTCGGGTCGCCCGGCTCGATGTTGTTTCGCTCGAAAGCCGCTTTGATGCGGCGCTGGAGCTCTCGCCGCACGGCATCCTGAGAGTTGGGCCGCGTTTTTACGGTCAGCAGGTATTCCACGCTGCTTCCGCTCACTTTATCGACGCCCAGCACCTGTGGCTGCGCAACCAGCATTCCGCTGAAGGCGGGATCAGCAGCCAGTTCTTCGGTAGTTGCCTTTAGCAAATCGATCACCTTGTCGCTCGGCGCCGCGAACACTGCTGAGACACGCAGAATTAGCTGTGTCCAGTCGCGCGTAAGGTTGCTGACAACTTTGATTTCGTTGCTGGGTACGGTGTGAACTGTGCCGTCGAAGTCGCGCAGGACGGTTCGACGCAGCGTAACGTTTTCCACCACTCCCTGTACTCCGGCGATTTTTACAGTGTCGCCAATGTCGTACTGGTTCTCGGCGAGGATGAAGAAACCGTTGATGAAGTCTTTGACCAGCGTCTGAGCACCGAAGCCTATCGCGAGACCAGCCACACCCGCGCTCGCCAGCAGCGGCCCCATGTTGACCCCGAGGAGCGCGAGGATCTGCATGGCTGCGATCGAGGTGATGACGAGGATACCTACGCTGTAGGAGACGCCCGAGAGGGTACGAAATTGCCCCGAGCGAATCGCGGATGGGTGGTTGCGTTCTGCAAGGCTGGCCAGGTGCCGCGAAACCAACTTCAAGAGGCGCGTCAAGATGAAGGCAACGATGAGGACGGCGATAATCTTAGGGACCGTGTAGCGGAGAAAATCGAAAGTATCATCGCCCCAATCGTTGAGGACTTTTACCATCCGCTCAGCAGTGTGGGGCGCTAGCCGGAAGAAGCTGCTCGTAAGAGTTGGCATGAGTGGAGCGATTATAGCAACGTGGTGGAAGGCATTAAGGGCGAGGCTGAAGCCGTGCTCTTTCAAAACTCATGCTTCTGAGATAGCTTCTAGCTAGGCCGGAGCCTGTTTCATGACCAAAGCCATACGAAATCTGCTTTTTATGATTGCACTCACGGTATTCATACTTCCCGCTACCCCAGCGTTCGGCCAAGGGAACATGCAGATACCCCAAGGCCCACAGCAGCAGCAGAAGGAGGATCCGTTCAGCGCGGAGCAAAAGCGGGAGATCGCCAAGCAACAGAATGTGCAGCGTCAAGAGGAGCTGCGGAAGGACACTGACAAGTTGTTGGAACTGGCGACAGAGTTGAAGCAGTATGTGGACAAGAACAACGAGAATGTCCTTTCGATGAATGTGATGAAGAAGGCCGAACAGATTGAGAAGCTTGCCAAGTCGGTCAGGGAGAAGATGAAGGGGCAATAGCCGCAACCAGCAGCTGGCAAACCAGCTTTTCGTCGCGACCCCACCCCATCGGGGCGATAAGGGTGGGGCACCTCTCCGAAAAAGGGAAAGAATGGGGCGCCGATCAACAGAGACAGCTACCCGGCCTTTACGATTCGCATGCCGTAGAATGAGCGGACCACGAAGACAAACGAGACTATGAAGAACACCAGCGCCAGTCCGCGCGCGAGTCCGGTCCCGTGCGTGGCCGTCAACTGAACAGCCAACTCCACAGCCAGCAATCCGAATAGGGTCGTGAATTTGATGATCGGGTTCATGGCCACCGAAGAGGTGTCCTTGAACGGATCGCCGACGGTGTCGCCCACTACGGTTGCATCATGCAGCGGAGTGCCTTTCTGCTTCAGCTCGACTTCGACTATCTTCTTAGCGTTGTCCCAGGCGCCGCCTGCGTTAGCCATGAACATCGCCTGGTAGAGGCCGAAGGCGGCTATCGAAATCAGGTAGCCGATGAAAAAGAACGGCTCGACGAAGGCGAAGGCAAGGGTCACGAAGAAGACGGCGAGGAAGATGTTGAACATGCCCTTCTGGGCGTAACGCGTGCAGATTTCCACGACTTTCTTGCTGTCTTCGACCGAGGCCTTCTCGACGCCTTCAAGACGGATGTTCGCCTTGATGAACTCGACCGCACGATACGCTCCCGTGGTGACCGCCTGCGTGGAAGCGCCTGTGAACCAGTAGATGATGGCGCCACCGCTGATCAAGCCGAGCACGAATGGAGCGTGCAGCAGCGAGAGGTTCTCCTGACCGTGCGTTAAGCCACCGGTCAGCGCCATGATGATGGAGAAAATCATGGTCGTGGCGCCGACGACTGCGGTGCCGATGAGCACCGGCTTGGCGGTGGCCTTGAAGGTGTTGCCTGCGCCGTCATTGGCTTCCAACAGATGCTTGGCGCGATCGAAGTTCACATCGATGTTGAAGTCTTTCTTGAGTTCGGCTTCGATATTGGGCACTTGCTCGATCAACGAAAGCTCGTACACGGACTGGGCGTTGTCGGTGACGGGACCGTACGAGTCGACCGCGATGGTGACTGGACCCATGCCCAGAAAACCGAATGCGACGAGACCAAACGCAAACACAGCAGGAGCCAGCATAAGATTGCCGAGACCCATGGTGCTGACGAGGTAGCCGATAGCCATCAGCACAACCATGGTCAAGCCGAGATAGTAGTCGGAGAAATTGCCGGCGACGAACCCGGAGAGAATGTCGAGCGACGCGCCGCCTTCCTCGGCAGAAATGACGACTTCCTTCACGTGTCTGGATTCGACGGAGGTAAATACTTTCACAAGCTCGGGAATGATTGCGCCTGCTAGGGTTCCGCACGAGATGATGATCGCCAGCTTCCACCACTGCGAGGTGTCGCCGGCGAGGTCGGGAACGATCAAATAGGAGACTATGAACGTAAGGACGATGGAGACGATCGAGGTGAGCCAAACGAGAGAGGTGAGGGGCGCCTCGAAGTTCATCTCATCAGCGTTGCCGTAGCGCGCCTTGGCGACGGCTTCATTGAGGAAGTAGGCCACGCTGCTGGAAACCAGCATCATGACGCGCATGACGAAGATCCAAACCAGGAGCTGAACCTGAACGGTGGGATTGGGCACGCCCAGAAGGATGAAAGTAATCAGGGCTACGCCGGTAACGCCGTAGGTTTCGAATCCGTCGGCGCTGGGGCCCACCGAGTCGCCTGCGTTGTCCCCGGTACAGTCGGCGATTACGCCCGGATTGCGGGCGTCGTCTTCCTTGATCTTGAAGACGATCTTCATCAGGTCGGAGCCGATATCGGCAATCTTCGTGAAGATGCCACCGGCGATACGGAGAGCAGCCGCGCCTAGCGACTCACCGATAGCGAATCCGATGAAGCACGGCCCCGAGTAATTGCCCGGTACGAACAGGAGAATGCAGAGCATAATCAGCAGCTCGACTGAAATCAGCATCATGCCGATGCTCATGCCGGCGCGAAGGGGAATCGAGTAAAGCGGATAGGGCTTGCCTGCAAGGCCGGCAAAGGCAGTGCGGGAATTGGCGAAGGTGTTGACGCGAATACCGAACCAAGCAACGCCGTAGCTTCCGAGAATTCCAACAATGCTAAACGCCAGGATGATTGGCAGCGTTACACCCACGGGACTGATCGGCCTGAGCCATCCGAAGTAAGCCAAAATGACAACCGCGATGAAGGCCCACAGGAGCATTAAGAACTTACCCTGGGTTACCAGGTAGGTCTTGCAGGTTTCGTATATAAGCTCGGAAATTTCGCGCATTGAGCGATGGACCGGCAGCTTTTTGAGCTGCATATAGATGGCCAGTCCGAAGAGCAATCCGAAGACGCAGAAGAGAATGCCGATGAGCAGCAGGTTGTGACCGGTCACACCGAAGAAGCTGACGGTGGAGAGGTCGGGGACCCGGAGTGTCGCCTCGCCGCCTGCAGCTTCACCGGGTTGGGCCAGCGCGGTCGAGCAACTTACCAGGGCCAGTGCGGCCAGTGCGGCGAAGACTCTGGCCGACTGGAAGATGTTTGTGGTTACAGTCGATAGTCGCCCAGGAGTAGCGAGCCAGCGATACATAAGATTCCTCCGAGGACCAGTCATTAGGTTTGCTAGGTGCTGATCCTTGAATTGTCCAAACAGTATTCTTTTCCACTGCGGTCGTACGCGACGAGATGCAATATGACTCCAGAGTTCATCCAGCAGGCGAGGCGACGGCTCCTTCCGGAGTTGCTGGAATCGCGAAATCGGCGTCGGCCGTCGGTTGACCTACACTCTTCCCGGAAACGCGCTTCCACTTCAAGACGGAAGTGTTGAGGTTTGGCCGCGTCGGGTGCACTTGCATTAGTCCTCCGGGCGATTTCTTTCCCACATCGTGAATGCAGTACGAAGCGAGATTTTATAGCACGGCGAGAAAAGAACGGTCAATCGCAGGCGTCACTGTTGAAGGTGCGGCTCCTATTCGGCGCGGTTTACGTGGATTCCTACTGCTTGCACGGGTTAGGCCACAACGCCCCGAATCGTCCAGAAATCGTGGGCGAGCTTGGGGTTGGTGATCAGCTTGTAGGGGATCCAGAAATGCCCCTTCTCTCCCCATTTCGGCCCCCAGGAGTTGCGCACCAGCACGGCTTTCTTGGCGTCGTCGTAACCGACAGCCATGACGGCATGACCGCCTCGGAAGACCTCGCGCTCGGTGTCGGGTACGGGCATGATTCCCGAGCGTTTGACCGTATCGGTTTCGAAGCTGGAGTAGACAGAGATTCCGAAGACAATCGGTGAGCCGTTCGCCAGGCAGTGTTTGATGTGTTTCATTAGAACTACCGGCTTGTGTGTATGAGCGATACGGTGATACTCGAAGATCTTCTTCGTGGTGGCGGCGGCGAAGGTTTCTTTGAGGGGCCTCTTTTTGACGATCTTTGGGTCTTCCGAATATGGCCAAAGCCTCTCGTGGCAGACTCCGCGCTTGGCCACGGCCTTCAGTGCGTCGCGCAAGTACAGAACCGGAGTGAGTCCTTTCTGTCCACTGAGGGCGCGCTCATTGTAGAAGATGAAGAGCCGGGACGGATTGATGGCGCGCACGCCTTGCAATCGTTGCTCATACGCAAAGGCGGCTGCCACCGCATGGGCCGTGCATGTGCCGATTCTTCCCTGGTTCCAGACCGGAGAGCACTTTGGGCGAAGATCGACGCGCTTCGGTAAAGGCTGGTCCGCTTCCCGCGCCGACATGGAGTAGACATAGTCGCGTTTGTCGGCGAGGTCCCGGGCAAGTAAATGGCGGTTTTGCATGAGAACGGATTCTGACAGGTTTAGGTGCGATTGGGAAGTTCTTCGAGAAGATTCAGCGGATTGAGGCGCGAGGGGATCAGTTGTGACTAGAAGAGCTTCACACATGCGACGCGAACTTTTGACGCAGCGCCGCTTGCGCCGTTACAATAAAGCACAGCTCAGCGCGATCGCGCTCAGATACTCCTCAGTAGCTCAATGGCAGAGCATCCGGCTGTTAACCGGAGGGTTGTAGGTTCGAGTCCTACCTGAGGAGCCATTCTTTTCTATGTGTTAGTTGACCCTGTGAGCGGTATCAGACTCCGTACCCGGGGGATTTACCGGGGATGTTTCCCGAATTTGAGGGGAAATTGCCGCAACCGCGTCTCTCAGCGAGTCCAGGTTAAAGTGCCCATATCTGGCAGCCATGCCAGACGGCGTATAGGAAACGATCAGGGTGGAATCGGTAGTCTGTCCCTGAACACATCCAAATTGGAATCGTGCACCAGGCCTAAGATGCTTTGCGCGGAGCAGGAGGCGGACGTCGAGGCTATCGCGGCTGTCGGTTGCCTGTTTCCCGCCGTTAGAGCCGACTTTCGCGCCATTCGCCGCGTTAGAAAACTCGAACTCAATAGGCAAATCTAAAATCGCCTTAGCGGTCGATCCCGGCTCCCGGTGGAATCTAGCTAATAAGTCCGCATCGGAGAACAGTTCGCCCAGTACCCTTGCATTGTTGCATGTGAAGTTACAAGGAGGCATGGGCTTCCCCCTGAGCCAAGCAAGGCTCTCAAACTCATGCTGTATCTGCGCAGCGATGCCGAGCCACCAGCGGCGACAGTGCGGGCATCTTCGAGCCACACACTTCCATACCTGCGGCCGGCCGCCAGCCTGCTCGTCCATCTTTTCGATTTGTTGAGCGATCTTGCGATTGCACGTCCATATCAGCTTCGGTTCGCGCGTTAATCCGCGAACCGCATGGCACGGGACGGCGTTATTGCAGTTAGGAAGCCTTGTTGGTTTGGAGATGTACGCGACCTGTTCTGCGCGAACGGCGACGGTCGTTTCCGACCTGGGCGGGATCCCAATTGATTATCAGAAGCAGGACTTCGTGAAAGAGATTCGCCGCCTCACGAGTGATGGTGTGGACGCGGTCTTTGACGGCATCGGTGGCGAGAACCTCTGGCGTTCCAGGGAGGCTCTCCGTTCCGGCGGGATCGTAGTGGTTTATGGTTTTACGTCGAAGCTGCGTGACGGGCGATTGGCTTCTGGACAGCCTGGCGGTCGTCTTGACTCGCCGGGGGCTACACCTTTGGTGGGCACCAAAAAACCTGTAACCTGCGTATTCGTATCCCGTAATACACGGTAGAGAGGCTCATGGATCTGCTCCAGCGATACTTGATCGGATTCTGCAATCGAGTTGCAGGGATCGCAGAGTAGCCATGACGTAAGTGCAAATCGGGAGGAATTATGACAAACCCAAATTCCGGAAACATTCCGATAAACTCGCATGAACAACACTGGCCAACCACGGCCGCCGCTCTTGCGGTAGGCACGGCATTCTTCTCGCTGTGGTTCTGGCTTTTGCCGCAATGGCTCGGTTTCCGAGTCGAAATGGCGGGCGCAGCCCATTGGCGTTGGCTCGCCGCCCTCCCGTCTGTGTTGGGATTCGCCGTTGCCCTGCGTTGCGTTTGGGATTTTGGCTGGACCGGACACGGGACTCCGGCACCGATAGCGCCGCCGCAGCGCTTGGTAGTTGTAGGCTTCTACCGCCATGTGCGCAATCCCATGTACGTGGGCTTCGCAGTGGGCTGGATCGGGCTGTGGATTGTCTTCGGACACACCTACCTACTCTCGATTGCCGCCGTCGCAGCAGTTGCTCTTGGCGTGCATCTGTTCGTAATCTTGTATGAAGAACCGACGCTCCGCCGGAAATTTGGTGATGACTACGAGGCGTATTGTCGGAACGTTAGCCGCTGGTGGCCTCGCTTGAAGGGATGGGACAAGCCAGAGTAGAAGATCAAAACTGGATTGAGAAGCAAGCCGCCCAGGTGGATACGGTTGGCGGCTGTTAATTGGCCATATCAGCACAGGGTAAGGGTGAGGTGTGCCCGGAATCTGATTGCGTAGCAAACCGCCGCCGCTCGCTGCAATTCGTAGCTTTGCAGGAACGACTCGAAGCCGTGGGGTTGAGGCGGGGTGAAATGTGCCTAAAGCCATGATTCGACCTGCTGAAACCTGGGGCAGCTACTTTACTTTTCACGATTTCAACTTGGATTCGCTGAACCCTCCGGTGCATAGTAGCCGGATAGCCCCATGTCACTTCCCGAAGAGCCCCGCGTCTTCATCTCCTACGCTCACAAAGACGGAGTCGCCCTCGCTCAGCGCCTGCAATCCGATCTTGCGGAGCAAGGTTTCGATGCCTGGCTCGACACCCAGCGGAGCGCCGGCGGCGCGGTTTGGAGCACGGAGAACAGAATTTAACAACGAATAATACGATTAGGGGATGTGAACAGGGCGAGAAAGTCTTTATTATCGGGGTCCCCTGCAGGTTGCCTATTCTGCACCGCTGGATGGAATCAGCTTCATCGACTGACACCATGGAGGTGACAACAGCGGTGTCTTCCGCTCAAGGACGTAGGTTTACCCGCCGATCTGGTAGAGAAAGCATCTGCATGTCGTGTTATCGAACAGTGCGTGCTGACCGCTGCACCTCTCTGCAACAGGCTGAACGAGAGCACATTGCTGTTTGTCAGCGATTGCACCCGTCTTCTTGCGATGTGCAAAGAGATTCCTAATAGCACACCTTTGTGACGCGGGAGCGTCTTCTGTTGCGAAATGCTGTAAGGTCAAATTGAGGCACTTAGCCGTTCGCCGTCATCAATTTCCCTGGCACTCGCAACCGACTTATGCTTAGTTCGTCGTATCGCGACTCCACGCAACCATTGCAGGAGCCACCGTGAAAGGAAGGGTCAGCATGGCAACTCAGCCGGTTATTCGCTTCCGCAAGGTCGAACCGCAATTCTTCAATGGCCTCACCCCGGCTGAGGCCAAGACGATTGTCTCCGCCGCCAAGCAACGGCGATACCTGGCAAACTCTGTGATTGTGAACCAAGGCAATCCAGCCGACCATATTTTTCTGTTAGTAAGCGGACGAGTTCGCTATTTCTATTTGACCGGCGATGGTCGTAAGGTCATCCTACGGTGGATCACCCCGGGCCAGATTTTCGCACCGGCGGCGCTTCTACCTGTCCAAGTGGAATACTTGGTCAGTACGGAAGCGGTGAAGAATTGTTCGGTGTTGGAGTGGAGCCGCACTAGCATTCGGAAGTTAATCACGCGCTACCCCCAGTTGATCGACAACACGTTGATGATCATGTTTGAGTATTTCGTTTTCTACCGAGATGCCCGGATGCTACTGACCTATGATCCTGCACCTCAACGCGTGGCTCACGTTCTGGCGAATCTCGCCAGCACTATTGGCGAGAGGGTTGCCGGAGGTATCGAACTCGACCTGCAGAACGAAGAATTAGCTAGCGAGGCCAACGTCACTTCTTTCACAGTAAGCCGCTTGCTCAGCGACTGGCAGCGAAAGGGAATCCTCACTAAGAGGCGGGGTAGAGTGCTGCTAAGGTTCCCAGAGCGGCTATTCCATGAAACCGATTGACGTTAGAGCAATATCGCCTTCTTTGTAAGCACGGCGATCATTGCGTTGGCGCAATCACCAGGATGTCCTGGAACAACGACTTAACGGTTCACCTTCTGTCACATTCATGAGTGAGGTTCGAGTCTGCCAGTCAATGGTGTCTTCGAACCGTGCCCGCAAGGAAGGCCGTGGTTGGCGTCATTCTGTATTCCTGTTCTTGATCATTTTGCAGTCCTACATGAGCTTCATTCTCCGATGCTGTAGAACGGGCTGCAATTCCCGACCATCAGGGAATTGATGATTTGTCTCAGGACTCCTTCCTGCCAGGTACAGAAGGAGACTCCGCTTGCCGATGGTAATTTTGTGCGTTGATGACGATCACACTGCATTAACCGTTCGCCGCCTCCTGTTTTCCGTCGCAGGTTATGCCGTTCTGACAGCCAGCAGTGTTGAGACTGCTCTGGGCTTGTTTGATCGCAATCGTGTGGATTTGGTGATCACAGACCATTTCCTCACGGACGGTACGGGGGCAGAGCTGACGCGTCTGATGAGACGACTGAAGCCGGAAATTCCTCTTGTTCTCTTAACCGGATTGGCGGACTTGCCGCCGCTTTACGAACATATTGACATGGTTCTTTCGAAAGGCATAACACCGGAGAACTTTCTAAGGGAAATCGCAAGGCTGCTGGTTTCCTGTGGCCGTAATATCGCCTAACCGGAAGATTACGGCTGGCCGCGCCCTTCACCCGTTACAGCGACGTGCCCGGAGACCCAAAATGGTAAGCAATGTGAATCCCACTCGAGTTAACCGTAAAGAGCAGGGTAATCTCGAAGTCCAACAGTATCGACGACGCCGCCAAGATCGTGACAGATACCGCAGAATACCGCAGCACAGGGCGGAGTCTTGCATCTCTCGCAATCCTTCAGTGGTTCACCCCGAAGCTCTGCAATCGTGGTTTCCCTAGTCGCTTGCCCGGAGACTCTTGTTCTAAAGGTCCAGAAGGCACTTGATCGGGCGGTGGACGAGGTTCTTTGCGAATTTCCCGTCATTGAGCCGACAGTCCATTAAATTTCAGGCTCTCGTAAACGAACCAAGCACATGGGCTTGTGTGCCGTTAATGAGAAAAACAATGCAGCAACAACAAACCTTAGTGAACCGTGTTGGTCGATTCCTCAATTGCCTTCGAAGGAAATGCCCATGAAATATGCCATTACCATTGTCGCCGCTTTGATTATTCTTCCGGTGGTGCGGTCGCTTTGTCTGCCGAGAAGACACAGCAACGTCTGGAATCCATATAACGACGACCACTGACACTCCTTGGTTGGCCGTTCTAGGCTCAGCCACGTGGGGTGGCTAAGGAACGGCAATCCGCCGGGCGATTTTTCAAGGGCGAATCGCTGTGGGGCGAACAATCGACGAGGCGGGCCTTGCAAGTGTCCCGCGATGTCTAATGGCCGATGTAGGCTCCACGGTGGCTTGAGCACTGGGCCGAGGACGCCAGAGGGCATTGAGCGAATCCGGCAAGCTGCGACTAAGCATGGACGCTATTCCCAACAGGCCAAAGCAGAACAAGAGCAGTTTCGGGAACTACTCCGCGATTTGCAACGCTTTGTGAGGAATCTGCCTGCATCTTCCTAAGCCACTCTTCCACGGCTAGGGGGCTTTCCAGATACTCTCCGCACCGTTTTTGCGCCTGATGAGCGGTGCGGGTGCTCGCGACACCTCACGCGAGCGCATTGACGGCGGTACCGTGTTTCGCAGCCCGAAAAGGCTGTGACCCGCCGCCAAGTCCAAATAACCGTTTGCTGGCGTTGTTTTGAGCAGAACCTTTGATCTTGTGGGGACGTGACGCTAGAGACTTGGGAGCTGCCCGCAAGCTATTGAAAGAAATGGCAGGCACGATGAGACTCGAACTCCTGACCTCTACCGTGTCAATTCCTTGCCCAATGTGAAGCCTGACCATCCTGAGTGAGCTCAAGTGATAGGGAAGAGCAGTATTCACACGGCTTCTCTGCGTGTTCGCTGTCTCCGCAAGGGCAGATGGCCAAGGATGACGACGCGGTCGAAGCAGTGTTATACCAAGGCCAGCAGGCTGCCAAACAGCTTTGCGAAGGTCTCCATCGGTTCCCTCCGGCGAGTCTTGCGTTGACAACAAGATCATCGGACAAAGAACTGATGGAGATCAAAATTTCAAATATGTTTGGGTAGCTTTAGATGAAAGCTACGCTTGACTCTGCCACCCTTTCCACATGACGTGGATTGCACCCAAATTTATCTGCGGTGCGCTCAGCGACTTTTAAGAGCCTGTAACAAAACCCTCCCCAGATTTGGAGCGGTCACTTGTCCGATTAGGCGTTTTACGTCAAATTGACTCCGAACAGGCCACCTTCGGTCGCATTTTTGTGCCGTACATCCACCAAGTTGGCCATTCAACCCGGAATATTTCGAGCTAGAACATCTATCCTATTAAGCTTCGTCCCGTGATCAAAGTCCATTTGATGCTCGTCTTGTGACGAGTCATATCTTATTCGACTCTCGTCTTCAACGATTAGAGCACCGTCTGGCGGTCATAGCGGTGTCTCATCGTCAAACTTCAGCTATTCACAGCAGAACCTCATGGCTTCGCGTCATAGTGACGAATTCCGAATTGAGTGGCAATCGTATTGCTCCAGAAAGAACGAACGCCGTAGGGCGATGAGCTGGTCCGCGGGTAAGGGGCAATTAGTCGGGGGCGGACCAGCGTTAAGACCCTTAAATCTTTCGCGAAGTTGACGGCTGATCGCAACCTACTTGTTGCGAGAGGTAGCGGTGTCATTTGATTCGGAGTCCTGCGCTCGCGGTGAAAGAGTCGCAACAGTTTCAGAGCATGCAAGACTTGAAGAGGGGGTTAGTGATGAAGCGCGTTCGACTGCTGTGGTCTTGGGTTCCAATTCTCACAATTTTGCAAATGGGAAGAAGACGGAGCAGTGGCTCCGCATCTTCGTACTCCAAACGGCAGCATGAAGAGGTGTTAGAGATGAAGAATACCACGCTGAGAGTTGTCAGCTTGCTCGCCATTCTACTACTGGCTTCGGTCTGTCTATTTGGCCAGGCGGAGACCGGCGTGATCGCGGGCACCATCACCGACACCAGTACCGCAGTTGTGCCAGGTGCGACGGTCACCGTGGTGTCGACTACCACGGGGTTCACCCGGAGCACAACCACGGCGTCGGCTGGGGAATATGCAATCACCAACCTGAAACCGGACACCTATACCATTACGGTTGAACATGCCGGTTTTCAGAAATATAGCCGGCCGGTCCAGGTTCTCGTGGGATCGAGGAATGAAGTGTCGGCACAACTGAACGTCACGGGAGCATCGACGACGGTGGAAGTAACGGCTGCCGGTGAAACGGCGGCGGTCAACACCGAGACGCAGACGCTTTCACAGGTGGTCACGGCGCAGCAGATCACCGATCTGCCGACTCTGACGCGAAATCCTTACGACCTAGTTGCCGTGTCGGGCAACGTTGCCGAAGACACCCAAGGCGGTCGCGGCGCCGGTTATGCCATCAACGGTCAGCGTTCGGCGAACACCGACGTCCTGTTGGACGGCGGCGAGAATGTCGATCTGTTCACCGCGACGGTCGGTCAGAAGGTTCCCCTCGACTCGGTGTATGAGTTCCGTGTTGTGACCTCGAACTTTACGGCGGAATACGGACGCGCGGGCGGCGGCGTGATCAACGTAACGACCAAGTCGGGCACCAACCAGTTCCAGGGATCGTTGTACGAATTCAACCGGGTTTCGGCCCTGGCCGCTAACACCTATAACAACAATGCGAATGGTCTTCCGAAGGACGGTTTCACCCGTAACCAGTTCGGTTATTCGATCGGTGGACCCATCGTGAAGAACAAGCTGTTCTTCTTCAGCAGCACAGAATGGACGCGAGTGCGCAGCGATACGACCAACACACAAAGCATTGTCGACCCGGCGTTTCTGGCACTGCCCGAGGTTAACCAGGCCACCAAGAACTTCTTTAGTGCGTTTGGCAGCCAGTTAGTTCCTAGTCTGCGGGTACTGAGCAGCGTAAACTGGGGGGCCGCGAATAATGTTACCAGCGGACCATGCCCAGCGCCGTTACCTTGCAACGCGCCTTTTGGACAGTATGTAGCCTACTCGGCGCCAGGTGATTCCGGGGCGGGGGCGCCGCAGAACACCTACTCGACCGTCGCCCGCGTGGACTACAACTTCTCGGACAAGACCACGCTGTATGGCCGCTACGCTCTGTACAGCGAAGACGACTTTCCCGGCTACATCAACAGCAGTCCGTATGTTGGTTACGACACCGGACAGACCTACTTCAACCAGAGCGTGAACATCAACCTGACCCATGTATTCGCTCCCAACATCGTGAACTCGCTGAAGTTCACTTACAACCGGCTGACCAACGTGCAACCGCTAGGTGCGAATGCTATCGGCCCAACTCTATACACTTCGGCCACGGCCACGCCTAACCTCCCTGGTACCAATGGGATCCTGGTGTTTCCGGGCTATTCGGAGTTAACGCCGGGCAACTCCATCCCGTTCGGTGGTCCGCAGAACGTGTACCAGATCTTCGACGACCTTTCGTGGACGAAGGGCAAGCACCAGCTGAAGTTTGGTGGCGGGTACATCCAAACCCGCGACAATCGCACGTATGGCGCCTACTATGGCGCGGTGGAGTCGCTGGCCTCTGGTGGCAGTATTCCGTCGGCCGCGGCCAACCTGGTGGCTGGGCAGTTGTATCAGTTCCAGGGCGCGGTCTATCCGCAGGGAAAGTTTCCGTGTTCGCGCACCGAATCCGGCCACTACGTGGTGACACCCGATTGCCTGCTCAATCTGCCGGTTTCGTCCCCTTCGTTCAGCCGCAACAACCGCTATAACGACGGCGCGTTTTACCTGCAGGATTCCTGGAAGGTGACGCAACGCCTGACCCTGAACCTGGGGGTTCGTTGGGAATACTACGGCGTGCAGCACAATTCGAACCCCGCGCTGGACTCCAACTTCTACCTCGGCCCTGGTCAGAGCCTGTTTAATCAGATACGCAACGGTACAGTACAGATCGCCAACCAGAGCCCGGTGGGTGGCCTGTGGGCGCAGGACAAGGATAATTGGGCGCCGCGCGTGGGCTTTGCCTATGACGTGTTCGGAAACGGCACCATGAGTCTGCGGGGCGGCTACGGCATCGGCTACGAGCGTAACTTTGGCAACGTGACCTTCAACGTGATCCAGAACCCGCCAAACTACGCCGTGATTAGCGTCATCAGCGGGACCGACGTGCAGGCGGGGAATCTGCCCATCTTCGTTAACAACACAGGGCCGTTGGCCGGACAAGGCAGCACCTGCGGCGGAAGCCCCGTGGTGGTGCCGGGTACGTCGTGCTTCCCGAACCCCAGCTTGCGCGCCGTGCAGCAGAACATTCCCACGGCGTACATCCAGTTCTGGTCGGGCTCCATCGACTACCAGGTCCTGAAGAACTCGGTGTTGTCGCTGGAATATACCGGTTCCAAGGGCACCCACGAGTATGACATCTCAAACTTGAACGCCGGCGGCTATGGCTCGGAGTTCCTGGGCGATGCCCGCACCGCAAATCGCCTTAACTATCAGTACAGCAACATCAACTATCGCGGCAGCAACGGCTTCAACCTGTACAACGGGCTCAACGTGAAATTCCAGACGAACAACCTCTTCAACAAGGGGTTGTACCTGAATGTGAACTACACGTGGTCGCACGCAATTGACAACCTCTCGTCCGCCTTCTCTGACGGATCCTCCGGCCTCTACGGATTGGGTTACATCGACCCGTACAATGCCAACCTGAACAAAGGCAACGCCGATTACGATGTGCGCAACCGTTTCGTGATCAGTGGAACCTGGAACATTCCCTGGGGCAGCCACATGAGCAGCGCATGGGAGCGGCAGGCCCTGAGTGGCTGGAGTTTCTCGCCAATTGTCAACATCCGCTCGGGCCTGCCGTATACGATCTACGACTGCTCCAATCTGGGAGCGACAGGCTACAGTTGCCCGTTCTATATCCCGTCGCAGCCGATCAATCAGCACGGTGGGGCAAGCAACTCGACGGCGGTTGCGCCGAACCTGTTCACCTACCTGTCCCTGCCGTTCGACTCCGCCACGGGCACCGTGGTCAACACCGGCGACGCGCTGGCGGTCCCAAGCTGCCAGTACTTGGATCACGGGAACTGTGTGTATAGCTCCAGCGGTCTGCCGCAGGGCCATCGCAACGCTTACAGCGGCCCAGGCTTCTGGAACGTCAACTTCGTGATCGCCAAGACGTTCAAGCTGACGGAGCGGTTCAACATGCAGTTGCGCGGCGAGTTCTACAACGCCTTTAACCACAGCAACTACTACATCAACAGTCCAAACCTTGACGTTTCGGGCGGCATTTCGACCATTCAGGCCTATAAGGGCATTCCGCAGGCGTGGAACTCACAAACTCCTATTCCGACCGAGCGACGCAACATCCAGTTTGGGTTGAAGCTGAACTTCTAAGTTCACTTCGCTGATAGAAGCTGACTAACCTGGGGAGCCTTCGGGCTCCTCGAGTTTTGGCCGGTTCAGGATGTGGGGTCTGAAAAGGATTTAGGCTGTGTTTCGGTTGGTCAGTTGCCCGGATGGTGGACCTGCCAAGCTCATTCGCGATCTCGCTGTAGCTCTGGCCTTCGTCACTCTCCAGCGCGGGGATGCAGCCGTGTTTAAGGCCGTGGCCGATAGAGCCTTTGTGGTTCCAGCCTGGGTTAGGCCCTTGCCACGGTAAGCCGTGCACACCTCACCCTTACCCTGTGCTGATGTGGCTAATTAACCACTGCCAACCGTAATTTAAACTGCTCGGCCGCGCCCCTCTCTAGTGCCCGACGCAGTGCCTCAGAGATGTGCCCTGTCTTTGGGCGTCCGCCAGG
>Ga0306921_10000184_pt1 | contig 48288 bp, 38 predicted proteins | sample sta12Cox44000080_FD_203760 | JGI IMG/M metagenome (GOLD analysis project Ga0306921, IMG submission 203760) | Lab enrichment of tropical soil microbial communities from Luquillo Experimental Forest, Puerto Rico - statoxic.12C.oxic.44.000.080 (v2)... | ecosystem: Environmental > Terrestrial >... | reverse complement strand
AGGTCCTCGCGGAAGGTCCGGTCGGCCACCGCGCCCTCGAGGTCGCGGTTGGTGGCGGCGATCAGGCGCACGTCGACGGTGATCGGGTCGACGCTGCCGAGCCGCTCGAGCACCTTGTCCTGGATGACGCGCAGCAGCTTGACCTGGGACTCGAGCGGCAGGTCGCCGATCTCGTCCAGGAACAGCGTCGATCCCTCGGCCAGCTCGAAACGGCCGATCTGCCGCGACAGCGCGCCGGTGTAGGCGCCGCGCTCGCGTCCGAACAGCTCGTTCTCGATCAGCGCGGCCGGGATCGCCGCGCAGTTGACGCGCACCATCGGACGGCCGCGACGGGCGCTGCGGTCGTGGATCGCCTGCGCGAACACCTCCTTGCCGGTGCCGGTCTCGCCCAGCAGCAGCACGGTGGCGTTGGTGGGCGCCACCGACTCGATCTGCGCCAGCACGGTGCGCACCACCGGGCTCTCGGCCGCGATCACGCGCGGCCCGGTCAGCGCGCGGACTTCCTGCCGCAGCTCCACGTTCTCCCGCGCCAGCTGCTGGCGCAGGCCCTCGACATCCGCCAGCGCCTTCTCGAGCCGCTGGCGGCCGCTCTTGCGGGCCAGCGCATGAGCGAACACGGTGGCGAGCAGGATGAGCTGCTCGCGCACGTAGGGGCTCCAGGTCGTTTCGGCGCGCAGGGTGGCGAAGCCGATCGCCCCGATCACCCGCCCCTCCACCGACAGGGGCAGGAGCGCGCTCGACTGGATGCCACGCCGGCGCATGTTCTTCTGATCGATCGGATCCGGCACGTCGCGCGGGCTGGCGTTCCACACCGCCTGATTCGCACGCACCTTCGAGAGCAGCCAGGGAAACTCCTCCCGGGCCGAGAAATCATGAGTCGACGGCGGGAACTCGGGACGGCTCCACACATGGGTGTAGATCAGGTCGTCGCCGTCATCGGTGAACTGCCACAGGCCGCTGCGATCGATCCCCAGCGCCTCGACCAGCTGATGCTGGCCGTCGACGATGGCCTCGTCCACCTGATGGGCCGGGATGTTCACGAACCGGGCGGCCAGGCCCGAGACCATGCGGCCGAAGGCGAGCCGGGCGACGGTCTCGGCGCGGATCGCCTTCTCCTGCTGCACGCGCACGGTGATGTCGACCACCGAGACGATGACCAGGCGCCGGCCGTCCCGCTCTTCGACCGTGAGGCCGGCCTCGACCGGGAACTCGCTGCCGTCGAGGCGGCGGCCGAACAGGTCGCGCACCGCTCCCATCGGCAGCGTGCGCGGTTCCAGCCAGAAGCCGGCGCGTCGGTCGGCCTGGGCCGGGCGCGAGGCCTCCGGGAGCAGCGCGTCGATCGAGCGCCCGAGCAGCTCGCCCGCGGGGTAGCCGAACATCCCGGCGGCGCGGCGGTTGGCGAGCAGGATGGTGCCGCGCCCGTCGCAGACCAGAATGCCGTTGGGCGCGGCCTCGAGCGCGAGGTCCACTATTTCGGAGGCGGCGGCCCGCGGCTTTGCCTCGAGGCTCATGGGGTACCGTGCGGCGCCGGAGTGGAACAACGAGTTGTCGCCGACCCTCGGTCCGGGGGGAGGGTCATCACGTTCATCATCTGTGAACACTCCACATCGATCCGATCAGTGGCGCGCAGTCTAGCCCATCTCAGGTTCATTGGCATCCGACGGCTCGGAGCCGCGGCTCGAATGGCATCGACCCCGAGGCAGGAGTCGAGTGACAACTCGAAGCTTGGTAATCGATTGGGTGCGCCTTAAGGGGTGCGACCGTCAGCGCTGATCCGCATCACCGCTCAGCGCTGTTCGCCGAACTCCCACGCTTCGAGACCGGGCTCGATCTCGATGCCCAGCGCGGACACGATGCGGTTGACGGCGTTGTAGTAGGACGCGATCGCCGTGGCCTTGACGATCGCGGCGTCGTCGAAGCCGTACTCGCGCACCCGCTCGACATCCTCGCGCTTGCGCTCGCCCGGCTCGCAGGTCAGGGCGACCGTGTAGTCGAGCAGCACCCGGTCGCGGGCCGCGAGGTTGGCCTCGCGATAGTCGAGCGCGACCGCCCGCGCGAGCGCCTCGTCGCCGAGACCGTCGGCGAGGTGGGGGCCATGATGGGCGACGCAGTAGCCGCAGCCGTTCACGGCCGAAACCACCACCGCGATCAGCTCGGCCTGGGCGGCGGTGAGCGGGGCCGGGTCGTCGAGCAGCGCCGACCGGAGCGCGAACGTCGCCTCGGCCGCCGGAGGGTCGAGCCCCAGCGCCTGCCAGATCCGCGACACGCGCCCGCGCCCCGCGTGCGCCTTGATGCGCTCGTACACGCGCGACAGCGGCGCGGTGGCGGTCTCCGGCGGCACGCTGCGAACCCAGGTCATCGGCCCTCCCCGGTGATGGATGTTCAGGCCGATGCTAGGGGGGTGGGAAGAGCCGGTCAATTCCTGGCGCCGCGCTTGCCGGCTCGGCGCCGCGCCCCGTAGGCTCGTGCCCATGCGCGCGCGCGGATTTTCGGCGGTGCTGGCCCTGGTGCTGATCGGGCTCGTGCTCGCCGCCTGGCTGCTGCCGCGCCGGCGCCACGCGGGGCGCAGCACCGAGCCGGGCGACGCGGTGGTCGAGCAGGCGCTGCGCCAGGCGCGTGAGGGATCCGGCACGGTCGCTCCCGACCGCAAGCCTTCGTCCACCGGGAGCGAGGAGGACAAGTCGCGCTGGGTGCCCGAGGTCAAGGGCTTCGACGCCAGCGACCTCAATCGCGACCGGCGCACGCTGTTCATCCGCTTCGCCAACGCGGAGCGCTGCACCTGCGGCTGCGGCTACACGCTCGCCGGCTGCCGCACCTACGATCCGAGCTGCCCGGTGAGCGGTCCGCGCGTCCAGGTGCTGCTCGATTCGGTGCGCACCGGGCTCTACGTCGCGCCCGCGACGGTGCCGCGCCGGCGCGCCCCGGGCGGTTGACACCCCGGCGAGGCGGGGTCTAAGGTCGGCGGCGTCGCTTCCCGCCGATCACCCCGGACGCGGTGGCACGGCCCCTGGGCGGCTTGCCCCGCCGCTTTCCGCGCCCCTCTCGTAAGGAGGCTGTCCATGCCGTTTCCCAAGCTCGAAGCCAGGAAGTTCGCCTCCATCCGGGAGCTCAACGGCATCTCGGCCCGCACCATGGAAGAGCACTACGAGCTCTACAAGGGCTACGTCGCCAAGACCAACGAGATCCAGGAGAAGCTCAACACCACCGACCGGGGCACCGCGAACCAGATCTACAGCGACCTGCGGGCGCTGCGCATCGATCTGTCGTTCGCGACCGGCGGGGTCAAGAACCACGAGATCTATTTCGGCCACCTGGGCGGCAAGGGCGGCATGCCGACCGGCCGGGTGATGGACGGAATCAAGCGCGACTTTCCCTCGTACGACGCGTGGCTCGCCGACTTCAAGGCATCGGGCCTGGCGGCGCGCGGCTGGGTGTGGCTGGCGCACGACCACGACTGGAACACGCTCACGACCGTGATCGGGGACGCGCAGAACACGTTCCCGCTCTGGAACGCCACGCCGATCCTGGCCCTCGACGTGTACGAGCATGCCTACTGGATCGACTACGGTCGCGCGCGGGCCAAGTACATCGAGGCGTTTTTCAGCAATCTGGACTGGAGCGTGGTCGAGCAGAACCTCGAGCGAGCGCTCGCCCAGACCGTCCACAAGTAGTCCGAATCGGAGCGGGGCGCCGCCGGCGCCCCTGGTCGCCGGGCTCGCACCGCCGCGGGACGGGTGGGGAGCCCGGTGTGGCTTTGGGGAGGATGCATGGTCACCAGTCTGCTGCCCGTCATTGGCCGGCCGGCGCCGGATTTCAGCCTGGCCTCGACGACGGGCGAGAACATCTCGCTCAAGCAGTTCAAGGGGAAGAAGACCGTCATCCTCTACTTCTACCCCAAGGACGAGACCCCGGGGTGCACCAAGGAGGCCTGTGACTTCCGCGACTACTCGGCCGAGTTCGAGAAGCACAACGCGGTGATCCTGGGGGTGTCGACCGACGACCTCGAGTCGCACCAGCGCTTCCGCGAGAAGCAGCACCTGCCGTTCCCGCTGCTCTCCGACGCCGACGCGACAGTCTCGAAGATGTTCGGGGTGTACAAGCAGAAGAACCTCTACGGCAAGAAATCGATGGGTATCGAGCGGACCACGTTCGTGATCGATCGGACCGGGCGCATCGCGCAGATCTACCCCAAGGTGAAGGTCGAGGGGCATATTCAGGATCTGCTGGAGTTCGTCCGGGAAGACTGAAACCCGCCGGCCTGAGCGGGGCCGCCGGGGGAGTTCGGCCATGCAGTTCTCGCCGAAATCGCCGGTACCGGTGTTCCCCCTGCCCAACCTCGTGCTGTTTCCCCACGTGGTGGTGCCGCTGCACGTCTTCGAGCTGCGCTACCGCACCATGGTCCGCGACGCCCTCTCGGGCGAGCGCGTGATCGCGATGGGGCTCCTCAAGCCGGGATGGGAGCGCGACTACCACGGCAGCCCGGACTTCTACCCGATCGGCTGCCTGGCGCGCTTCGAAGAGGTCGAGTGGCTCCCCAACGACTGCTACAGCCTGGTGCTGCGCGGGCTGGGGCGCGTCACCTTCCGCCGCATCGTGCGTGAATATCCCTACCGCGCCGCGAGCGTCGAGCTGCTGCCGCAGGAGCCGTGCTCCGAGGACGATCCGCTGGTGCTGAGCGAGAAGTATGCGCTGCTCGAGCTATATCGGAAGCTGCTGCCCGACCCGGCCCCCGACCCGCAGGTCGCGAGCGCCGAGCCGGCCGCGGCGCGCGCGGGGGTCCAGGCGAGGCCCGGCTCGGATCTCGGCTACGAGGCGCTGGTCAGCGCGGTGTGCATGCTGGTCGCGGCCGATCCGATCGAGAAGCTCCAGCTCCTCGGGCTCGACAGCGTCATCGAGCGCGGGCGGCGCATTCGCGAGCTGGCCGAGCGCCACCGGCGCGAGCGACCCGCGCCGCCGTCCAGCTCCGGCGAGCGGAACTGAGCCGCGCGGCGCGGTGGCCGCCGACGCGATGCGGGGCCGGCTCGATGGCCGACCCCGCCGCGGAAACAGTGCGCTGCTTCACGTTCGAGCGCTGGAGTCCCCCGATCCCGCAGACGCCCTGCGATCCACAGCGCACATCGTAAACGTTGCGATTCCCGTCGGACGGCGCGTCCGCCGGCGTAAAACGTTGTTGGTCGAGCGAGGTGGATCTGTGACGGCTCGGGCCGGAAGGCCTCCCTCACGGGGAGAGAATCTGCGAGGCACTCTTCCGAAACCCTGCACTGGGGAGCCCACATGCTAGATGGCGGCGGCGCCTTGCGCAACCAAAATCTCGCACGCGCGCAAGGCCCCCACCTTGTCGCGCCCCCGTCACCTGACTAGACTCAAGGGCCGCCATGAGATTCCCCGCCGAGCCCTTTCGCATCAAGGTGGTCGAGCCGCTGCGCCGGGTCACGCGCGAGGAGCGCGAGCGCCTGATCCGCGAGGCCGGGCTCAACATCTTCGCGGTCCCCGCGGACAGCATCTACGTCGATCTGCTCACCGACAGCGGCACCTCGGCGATGAGCGACAACCAGTGGGCCGGGCTCATGGTGGGCGACGAGTCCTACGCCGGCAGCCGCAACTACTACCGCTTCGAAGAGACGGTGCGCTCGATCTTCGGCTACCGCCACGTCATTCCCACCCACCAGGGCCGGGTGGCCGAGAACCTGCTGTTCTCGACCGTGCTGAAGCCCGGGGACATCGTGCCCAACAACATCCACTTCGACACCACGCGCGCCAACGTCGAGCACCAGCGCGCCGAGGCGCTCGATCTGGTGATCGACGAGGGCCTCGACCCGGTCGCCGATCATCCGTTCAAGGGCAACCTCGACCCCGCGAAGCTCGACCGGGTGCTGGGCGAGCGCCGCGGGCGCGTGCCGCTCGTCATGCTGACCATCACCAACAACTCGGGCGGCGGCCAGCCGGTGTCGATGGCCAACATCCGCGCGGTGCGCGAGGTGTGCCGGCGCCACGGCGTGCCGCTCATCTTCGACGCCTGCCGCTTCGCCGAGAACTGCTGGTTCATCCAGCAGCGCGAGCCCGGCTACGCCAACCGGGCGGTCGCCGAGATCGCGCGCGAGATGTTCTCGCACGGCGACGGCTGCACCATGAGCGCCAAGAAGGACGGGCTGGTCAACATCGGCGGCTTCCTGGCGCTCGAGAGCGCCGAGTGGGCCGAGGGGATCACGAACCTGCTGATCCTGATCGAAGGCTTCCCGACCTACGGCGGGCTCGCGGGACGCGACCTCGAGGCGATGGCGCGCGGGCTGATCGAGGTGCTCGACGAGGACTACCTGACCTTCCGCATCACTCAGGTCGCGCACCTCGGCGAGCTGCTCGATCAGGCCGGCGTCCCGATCGTGAAGCCGGTGGGGGGGCACGCGGTCTACATCGACGCGCGCCGCATGCTCCCCCACATCCCGCAGTCCCAGTATCCCGGGCAGGCCCTGGTCGCCGCCCTGTACCGCGAGTTCGGCATCCGCGCGGTCGAGGTCGGGAGCCTGATGTTCGGCCACCGCGACCCGGCGAGCGGCGAGATGGTGTTCCCGAAGCTCGAGCTGGTGCGGCTCGCGGTGCCGCGCCGCGTCTACACCACCGAGCACATGCGCTACGTCGCGGATTCCGTGATCCAGCTCCACCGCCAGCGCGAGCGGCTGCGCGGGCTGCGCATCACCTACGAGGCGCCGGTGCTGCGTCACTTCACCGCCCGGCTCGAGGAGCTGGAGGGCGCGCCGCCCCCCGCCCCGGTCCCGAGCGGCGCACGAGGATAGGCATGCCGCTCAACCGCGGTTTCGCGCTCACCTGGCTGGGGCACAACTCGTTCAAGCTCGTGAGCCGCGGCGCCAGAACGGTGCTGATCGATCCGTGGGTCGAGAACAACCCGGCGTGCCCCAAGGATCTCAAGAGCTTCGACAAGATCGACGTCATGACCATCAGCCACGGCCACGGCGATCACATGGCCGACGCGGTGACGCTGGGGAAGAAGTTCAAGCCGGTGGTGGTGTGCAATTTCGAGATCCACCTGTACCTGCAGCGCAAGGGCGTCACCACCACCTCGCCGATGAACAAGGGCGGCACCCAGGAGGCCGCCGGCATCAAGTTCACCATGGTGCACGCCATCCACTCGAGTGGCATCGAGGATGGCGGGCAGATCGTCTACGGCGGCGAGCCGTGCGGGTTCATTATTACGCTCGAGGACGGCACCCGCATCTACCACGCGGGCGACACCGCCGTGCACTCCGACATGGCGCTGATCGGCGAGCTCTACCCGCCCGACGTGGCGCTGCTCCCGATCGGCGACCTCTACACCATGTCGCCGCGCGAGGCCGCGGTCGCGGCGCGCATGCTGAAACCACGCTTCATCGTGCCCGCCCACTACGGCACGTTCCCGGCCCTCACCGGCACTCCCGAGTCGCTTCGCGAGGAGCTGGCGAAGCAGAGCGTGGCCGCCGAAGTGGTGGTGCTGCGGCCGGGGGAGACGCTGAGGTAGGGGCGGGGGGAGAGCCGTCGTCCCGGCCGGGCCCGTCGGCGCGAAGACAGGGAGGTCATGCGTGACCCGCGTTGAAGCAATTGAGCGGTGCGGACCCGCTTGGTCAGGCTGGGCGTTCGTGCGCGTTGCCCTTCCGGCTGCGGCGCTCGTGGTGGCGGTAGGGACGTCGCAGGCCTCCGGCAGCGGGCCGATCTTTCGAGCCTCGTTCCTCGGTTTCGACGCGGGGGCCAGCCCCAGGTCCATCGCCATCGGAGACTTGAACGGGGACGGGATCGCGGACCTGGCCGCCGTGAGCCAGTACTCGTCGACGGTCGCGGTGCTGTTGGGCAAAGGTGACGGCACTTATCGCGAAGAACGTGAGTACCCCGCCGGGAACGGCCAGTCCTTCGCCGTGGCGACCGCGGACGTCAACGGAGACGGCAAACCTGACCTCATCATCACTCACAGCAACCCCAGCACCGTCTCGATCTTGCTCGGGAACGGTGACGGAAGCTTCGGCGCGAGCGCCGACATCGGGGTGGGTGGCACGGTGGTCGAGGACGACGCGGCCTCGATCGTGATCGCAGACCTCAATGGAGATGGCAAGCTGGATCTGGCGGTGCCCAACGAGAGCCTGGACGCGGTTTCCGTGCTGCTCGGCAACGGCGACGGCACCTTCGGCGCGAAGGCTGACTTTGCCGCGGGAAGCCGTCCCGTGTTCGTCTCGGTGGGCGACCTCAATGGGGACGGAAAGCTCGACCTCGCCGTAGCGGATTGGAGTGATGGTCCCGGGGGCCTCTCCGTGCTGTTGGGCAATGGCGACGGCACGTTCGGCCCACCGACTAAGTACTTCACTCCACCCCGGTCCGCCACGGTCGCGATCGGAGATCTGAACGGGGACGGGAAGCCCGACCTGGCGGTGGCGAGCGGGAACGACGCGACGGTTTCAGTGATGCTGGGTCGAGGCGACGGCACGTTCGGGGACCCAAGACCCCTTGCCGTGGGTAGCTTGCCGAGTTGCGTTGTAATTGGCGATGTAAATGCCGACGGCAAGCTCGACGTGGTGGTGGCTGGTACGGGTCCGGGGCTGGTCTCGGTTCTACTCGGAAATGGAGATGGTACGTTCGGTCCGGCGCGCGACTTCCCTGCCGGGCCGTGGCCGAGGTGTGTTGCGATCGGGGACCTGGATGGGGACGGGAAGCTGGATCTCGCGGTCGCGTCCGGCATGGCCGCGGTACTGCTCGGCGGTGGTGACGGCACCTTTGGCTCGACGAACGACTTCACCGCCGGGAGCAACCCGGTTGCGGTCGCAATAGCGGATCTCAATGGGGACGAGAAGCCTGATCTCGCGGTCGCGAATTGCGGCTGGTATCCCGCGCCGGGAACAATCTCGGTGTGGCTTGGCGTCGGCAAGGGCGCGTTCGCTGCGGACGGGGACTATCCGGCGCCGATCTGCCCCCAGGCGCTCGCCATCGCCGACCTCAACCGGGACGGCAAGGCTGATCTGGTGACGGCGAATGAGGGCGGCTCGGTCTCCGTGCGGCTCGGGAATGGCGACGGAACCTTTGGGGCCGGCGCAGACATCCCGACGGGCGGCTGCCCCCGGTCGGTCGCGGTTGGCGACCTGAACGGAGACGGAGTCCCGGATCTCGCGTTCACGAACCATTGCTCGTATACGGTCTCTGTGATGCTCGGCGTCGGTGACGGCAAGTTCGGGCCGAGGAGTGACTACAGCCAGCCAGGGCCTCCCAACTCGGTCGCAATTGGAGACCTGAATGCGGACGACAAGCCCGATCTGGCCGTTGCGATCCATGGCGCATCGGTTCTATTCGGCAACGGGGACGGCACGTTTCGCGCGGCAGGAGACTACGGGCCTGCGTTTGGGCCACAATCGGTGGCAATCGCAGACCTGAACGGTGACGGAAGGCCAGACCTGGTTGTCGCGAACTCCAACAACAACCAATCCGAGGTGTCAGCGCTGCTCGGTAATGGCGATGGCACGTTCGGCACTGAGTCCGACTACGATCTTGGCCCCTGGGGAGGGTCAACGGGATCCCCTATATCGGTGGCGATCGCGGACCTCGATGGGGACGGGATCCTTGACCTTGCGGTCGGGGTGCCCGACTCCCACGGAGTCGCGGTGTTGCTCGGCAACGGGGACGGATCTTTCGGCGGAAAGATCTCTACGGGGTGCGGGGCGGGCCGTACTCGGTCGCGGTCGGGGATCTAAATGGTGACGGTTGGCCGGACATGGCCGTGGCAGATGCCGGTTCCACGGTTTCGATCTTGATGCACACGCCGCCGGCTCCGGCTGCTGTCGGTCCGGCTCCCGCCGGCCTCCCTTCGACATTCAGGCTCGCGGCACCCAGACCGACGCCATCCACGGGCGCGGTCCAGGTCCAACTCCTCCTGCCCTCGGCGTGCGCCGTGGACGCCGGGGTGTATGACCTCGCCGGGCGACGGGTGGGGTCACTGATCGCGGGCGCGCGAATGGGGCCGGGCGCGCACACGCTCACCTGGAGTGGACGAGACGATTCGGGTGTCCGGGTGCGGGGCGGGATTTACATGCTCCGCGTGCGAGCGGGACGCGACCAAGGCACGCGGAAGATCGTAGTCATTCGCTGAAGATCTCGAAGGGCGCCGGTCTCGAGCAGCGGCGGGTGGGCAGGCGTCGACAGCCGTGACGGCGGCAGGATTCGCGAAGCCCCAGGCTACTTTTGTCTACTGGCGCGGCGCGCCCGGATGCGCGACCTTTAGGGGCTCGTCGCGCCTCCGACGCCTCCCTAGCCTCGGGATGCGCGGCTTGCGGCACCCGACCGGGTGGGAGTTCATCGATGCCCCGCCGCACCCTGCTCGTGGTCACGGTCGCTGCTCTGTTCGTCAGCCCCGTTCTCGCCCCGCCGTTCTCTGCGGCGTCCGCACCATCGCCGCCATGGGTTGAGCGCGTCACGGAGGACGGGACGATCGCGCACGACATCCTCCCGCGCGACGTGCCCGCCACAAGCCCCGCGACGGCTCCCGTCGTTTCCCTCGACGGTATCTGGTCGGCTCTCAGCATCGCGGGGCGGTCCGGGCAGGCGGCCGCACTTGATCCACTGCACCACCGCATGATCATCTTCGGCGGCCGGAATCACCTCGGCAGTCGCGCCGATCTGTGGGAGCTGACGCTCGACCCGCCGACGCGATGGCGGCGTCTCACCCCTGCGGGCGGCCCGCCGCCGCCGATGGACCGAATGAGCCTCGTGCTCGATCCCGAGCGCGATCGGCTGCTTCTATACGGTGGCCGGGACTCGACGGCGCGCGACTCGTGCGAGCATTCGACCTGCCGCACCTTCGGTGGGGTGTGGGCGCTCGATCTGAAGCCGAGGTTGCGCTGGACCGAGCTCTCGACCTTGGGCCCCGCGCCCGCGCCGCGCAGCGGCCATGTAGCGATCTACGATCCGCGACGCGGACGCATGCTGGTGTTTGGCGGCGAGCGTGTTCCGAATGGTGCCTGCCCGTGCGGGACCGTCGCGGAGCCCCTCCACGACGCCTGGGCCTTGGTTCTGCACGGCCGGCCGCACTGGGAGGCGGTGGCGACACGAGGCGCGCCGCCCACGCGATCCGCCCGCGGCAGCGCGTTCTACGACCCCGTTCTCGACCGCATGGTCTACGTGCCGGGCGGGGACACCCTGTTCTCGTTGTCGCTCGGCCACGACCCGACCTGGTCGGCGCAGGCGACCCAGTCTTTCTACACGCGGGGAACGGGCAGCCTCGAGGGCCGGACCCGTGCGGTCTATGACGCCGCGCATGACGCCCTCTATCAGTTCAGTGAGATGACGATCTTCCGGCTCGCGCTGCACGGCGACCTCATCTGGACGCCCTTCGTCCGGAACCCGCCCTGGTTCTCGCCCCTCATATCTCGTTCGTACGATCTGGAGGACTTCAGCCTTCTCTTCGACCCGCGAGCCTCGTCGCTGATCCTCTTCGGAGGCGCGACTTCGAACCTGGCCCTACCTATCCGCGAGGCCGACGCCGTCTCGACCACCCAGCCTACCCCGGCGTGGTCGAGTCTGGGGTCTTCGGCGCCTTTGGGACTCGGCTCGCGGCAGTTGGTGTTCGATCCCGGGCATCAGCGGGAGATCGTGGTGGGCGCCCGATACCTCACCGATATGCGGGTCTGGTCCCTGGATCCCGAGCGTGATACTGGTTGGTCGGAAATCACCTCAGAGCCCCAGCCTTTGGCCCCGCAGCCCCAACCCCGCGAACAGCACGGTTTGATCGTGGACGCAGCGCACGACCGCCTGGTGATGTTCGGCGGACGCCTGGTAGCCCAAGTTGGCGTTGGTTGTCCCGAGGGTTGTCCGCCGCCGCTCGGGGACGTGTGGGCATTCGGCCTCGAAGATCATTCGGGCTGGTATCCCATCAGTCCGTCGGAGGCCGGGCCATCGCCCCGCGCCGCTCCTGTCACGATCTACGATCGGGAGCGCGATCGAATGCTCGTCGTCGGGGGCCTCTCAATGTACGATCATGCCCGCGTCGACAGCCTGTGGATGTTGTCGCTGTCGGGCACTCCTCGCTGGACCGGCCTTCCCATCCGCGGACAAGGTCCGCGGTATGCCTACAGCCCCATGGCCGCTTTGGATTCCCGGCGCAAGCGCATGCTCATCGAATCCGGATGGCCCGAGCCCGAGCTGTGGTCGCTCGATCTTCGGGACCCGCCGCGCTGGGAGGATCTCGGGCCCACGACGCTGCCTCCGCAGGTGTTCCTTTACGACCCGGGGAGGGACCGACTCCTGGACATTGTTCAGGGGGCCCTGGCGCCATCCGTCGGGGGAATGGACGTCTGGGTGCGCGATCTGGCGAGCGGGACGGAAGGAAGGGCCAGCACCGCGGTGTCACCCGATGGCGACTGGCCACCGGCCCGGTTCCGTTTCACTGCGGCCTTCGACCCGGTGAACCAGCGCGTCGTCATGTACGGCGGTTACACGGGCGTCGCGCATGGCACCTCCGTCAGCGTGACGGACTTCCTCACCGACACCTGGTTTCTCGATCTCGAGAGATCGGAGCATAGGCACCCGGAGGAGCGCGCAGCGGGCTGCGATGGCCTTCTGCGCGGGGAGGCGCCACGCGCGCTCGCGATCCAGCGCGCCCAGTTCGACGCCGCCGTCGCGGTGCTTCGCGTCACCCTGAGCCTGCCGGACGAAGCACTGGCGCGAATCGCCTTGTATGACCTCGCGGGGCGGCGCGTGGCTGCTGAGGATGTCCGCCTCTCATCGAACGCTTCTCACGAGGTCGGCCTGCCGCTCGACGCGGCATCACGGACAGGCGTCTACTTCATCCGCGTGAGCCAGGGCGGGCGTGTCACGACCGCTCGCGTCATCGTGATTCACTGAGCTGCCCCGGCCGAGGCAATCGCGGCGACCAGAGAAAATCCCCTCACGCCCCGCCGACCGTCAGCACCAGCTTCCCGCGCACGTCACCGCTCTGGAGCCGTTCGTGAGCGCGCCGGGCGGACGCCAGCGGCATGGTCTCACCGACCACGACCCGAACCTTTTGGGCATCGATCAGCACCGCGATCTCGCCGAGCTGCTTGGCGTTGGTGTGGCTGCTCACCGCGACCGCTCGCACTCCCCGCGCCGTTGCCAGCTCCTCGGGCGGGCGGCCTACTGTCGAAGCCAGCGCGCCCCCCGGCCGGATCTGCGCCCAGGCGCGTCGCTGGAGATCGCCGCCCACCAGGTCGAGCACCGCGTCCACCGGGCCGGCATCCTGGAGCCCGCGCCGCTCGAGGTCGATGATCGCATCCCCGCCGAGGGCGCTGAGGTGCGGTATCTCGGCGGTCCGACGGGCGGTCGCGACCACGCGCGCACCCCTCGCCTTCGCGAACTGGACGGCGAAGCTTCCCACGCCGCCCGCCGCGCCCAGAATGAGCACGGTCTGCCCCGCACGGAGTCCGAGCGCCGGGCCGCGGTCGTCGCCGAACAGCGACTGCCACGCGGTCAGCGCCGCCAGCGGCACCGCGGCGGCGTGCACGTGGTCGATGCTGCTCGGCCGGGCGGCGACGCCCGAGCGGCCCACGACGACGTGCTCCGCATAGCTGCCGTCACGCGGCGTGTCTGACTTCCCGAACACCTCGGCGCCGGTGTCCAGATCGGCGACCCCGCCACCAACGCGCGTCACGACTCCCGAAAAATCGAGGCCCGGGATCCATGGCAGGGAAAGCGGGATGGCCGCCTGGTGCACGCCGCCGCGGAGCTTCAAGTCGAAGGGATTGACGCCCGCCGCGGCGACACGAACCAGCACCTCGCCCGCGCCCGGCTCCGGAAGCGGTGCCGGCTCGTAGCGCAGGACCTCGGGGCCGCCATACTCGTGGATTCGGATCGCATTCATGGTCGCCATCGTGTCCTCACCTTCCTGCCGGCTAATTGTGTTTCAGGGACCCTCAGCTCGTCACCAGGCCGGCATTTCGTCGAGACGCATGCGGTGTTCAGCGGCCCTTCCCTGAGGCAGCGCTTCCGACGGCGAGCCGAATGAGTGATGGCTTGGCGGCCTCGGTCCAGGCGACGATGACGCGTCCGGGCGCGATGGCGAGCTGTGGAACGCCGGTGGCGCGAGCGGTGGATGTGCGAGCCACGGCCACAGGGTCACTCATGACCGCCGCCGGGGAGATGCGCCGCATCTGGACCATGGCGCCTTCGCCACTGCCTTCGATCCAGGTCGCCAGTGCCGTTGTATCCGGCAGGAGAGCGACCCCGACGCGACCGATAGGATGCCCAACGTCGATGCGGACCGGAGCGCCGAAGTGCTCGCCGCCGTCCCGGGAGAACGCGATCTGGACTCGCGACGTGTCGGCGGCGGCGGTGAACCACGCGACCGCGACGTGGTTCCCAGATGCAGCAAGCGCCGGTCCGTTGACCGGGCACCCCGAGAGGTGCCAGCCGTCCGCATGAAGCGGAGTGGGTGCGCTCCAACGACCGTTCTCGTAGCGTGCGATCGAGATGTCGCGGATCTCCGCTGAACTGCGATCGCGATAGGCGACCAGGACGCCGCGCGACGTGACGGTTGCTGCGGTCTGGCAGCAGTCACAGGCGCGCGGGTCGATCACGCGCTCATCCGTAAAGCCGGATGCGGTGATGCGCGCCCCGTGCACGGCCATGTCGGGACCCGGTCCGTGCCCCTCGGCGTGTCCCAGGAAGTTGTGACCGTCGAGCCACACCGCCATCCCGTCCGTCTTGCCGATCGAGACCAGGGATACGAACCCGTGCTCGGTGCCGGACGTGTCCCGATGGAGTCTCATGGGAGGGCTCCATGTCCGGCCCCCGTCGGACGAGAACGCAGAGCGCACGTGGTACCCGTAAGTCGTGTCGTTCACTCGCCACGGCCAGTAGGCGACCAGGTTTCGGTCGTCGCGCGGCTGCACGCCCGGAAAGTCCGCCCAGTTGGCGAACAGAGAATCTCCCCCGACGATGGTGACCGGAATCGACCAGCGACTCCCATCCAGCCACGCCATGCGCAGCTGGTGCCTTCCGGCGGGCCGCGGCTCCAGCCAACTGAGAAGAACGCGTCCGCTCGGAGTGACGCTCAGGCGCGGCTCCGCACTCCCGGGACCGGCGGGCGAGGGAAGATCCCGCAGGGGACCGGTCCCGGGATCAAGCCGAGCGTAAGCGCCCCGGGCACACAGCAGGAGGCCGACGATCACCACCAACCTTTTCACGACATTCCCTCTCAGCTCGTCACCAGCGCCAGCATGTCGTAGAGGCCGTGGACCACGATCGCGGCGGTGGTGTTCGCCCGGCTGCGGATGATCCCGAGCGTCACGCCGAGCGTGAACACCAGCAGCATCCCGAACCACGAGTACTGGACGTGGAGCGCGGCGAACAGCAGCGAGGTGAGGGCGATCCCGAGCCGCGGCTGGAGCCCGCCACGCAGCGTGATCTCCTCGCCGATCCCGGCGGTCACGCCGATCAGCACGATGCGCCCGGGCGAGAGCGCGCGCGCGATCAGGCGCGTGACCTCGTGGTCGGCCTTCCACAGCGCGGGGAAGAAACGTTCCTGGATCTGCTCGCCGCCGGCGTTGAGGGCGAACAGGGCGAGCGCCCCGGCGGCGATGATGCCGATGTGGCGCGCGGCGACCGGGCCGAGCCCGAGGCGCGTGAGGCTCTGGCGCAGATCGCGGCGCACGCCGAGGCCGACGCCGCCGAACGCCAGCGCGACGTAGCCGACCAGGCCGCCGCTCAGCCGCGTCTTCTCGAGCAGCCCGGGGTCCTCGAGCAGGGTGTCCTTCATGGAATCGAACGCGAACCATGCCGGGACGCCGAACAGAACGCCCGCGATCACGAGCTGGGCGCCGAGCCGCGCGGCGAAGCCCGGCGCCATGGTGGGGAACAGACGCCCGGCGAGCCGCTCGGCGGCGCGCGGCCAGGCGCTGAGCGCCAGCGCCACAGCGCCGGCAGCCGCGATCGTGATGCCGGCGCCGCGCGCCCATGGGCCGAGCGTCCCGCGCTCCAGCGTCCACGCCAGCGTCGCGAACAGGATCATGCCGCCGGCGGGCGGGAGCAGGGCGAGGATCCCCCAGGCCGGGCGCCAGGCGGGATCGAGGTCGGCGGCATGTGCGGCGGCGAACAGCGTCCCGATCGCCACCAGCGCCACCGCCTCGGGCTGATGGAAGATCAGGCCGCCGAGACCGCCCACGGCCATCACCCCGAGCCACGCGAGGAGCCCGCGGCGCGCGCGGCGCGCCGGGTCGTCGCCGGCGAGCGGCGCGGGCACGGGAAACGGCCCGGGCGGCTCGGGAGGTGGCGGGACCGTCTCGCGACCCGCCGGATGTTCGCCGTGCGCGCCGTCCGCCGCTTGATTCTCCGCGTCCATCGGGCGAGCATAGCCGCCCACCCGGAGAGCATCCAAACGTGAAGGTCACCGTGCTCTACTTCGCCCAGGCGCGCGAGCGCGCCGGGCGCGCGAGCGAGACCATCGAGCTGCCCGAGGGCAGCCGCGCCGCCGATGCGCGCGCGGTGCTAAAGCGCGCGCATCCCGAGCTCGACGCGCTGTGGCCGCATCTGGCGCTGGCGGTGAACGGAGCGCTCGCGGACGATCAGGCGCCGCTGCCCCCCGGCGCCGAGCTGGCGCTGCTGCCGCCGGTGAGCGGAGGCTAGCCATGGCACGCGCAGGCCACCGCGCCGCCCGCCCCCGAGCGGCGGGTGCGCCGACGCTCGCCATCCACCCGCTCACGCCGTCGCGCTGGGACGACTTCGTGACGCTGTTCGGACCGCGCGGGGCGTGCGCTGGCTGCTGGTGCATGTGGCCGCGGCTCACCCGTGCCGAGTGGGAGCAGCGCGGCGACCGCAACCGGCGCGCGATCAGGCGCATCGTCGACTCGGGCGAGCCACCGGGGCTCATCGCCTACGATCGCGGCTCCCCGGTGGGCTGGATCGCGCTCGCGCCGCGCGGTGTCTACCGGCGCCTCGAGCGCTCCCGTGCCATGGCGCCGGTCGACGACCAGCCGGTGTGGTCGACGCCCTGCTTCTTCGTGGCGCGCGGCGCCCGCGGTCGCGGGATCACCATCGCGCTGCTGCGCGCGGCCTGCGACTACGTGGCGGCGCGCGGCGGCCGCCTGGTCGAGGGCTATCCGATCGATGCGCGCGGCAAGACCTACGCCCCGGCGTTCGCCTGGCACGGCCTGGTCGAGACCTTCCAGGCCGCGGGCTTCAGCGAGGTCGCGCGCCGCTCGCCGACGCGGCCGATCATGCGCCGCGCGCTGCGCCCGCGCCGCGCCGCGTCCCGTGGCTGACCTCACGCCCGGCCCGATCGTGGTCGAGCGCCTGCTCGCCGAGGCGGCGCGCCCGGATTGCGGCGCGATCGCCCTGTTCCTCGGCACCACTCGCGACCATCATGGCGGCCGGCGGGTGGTGCGCCTCGCCTACGAGGCCTACGAGCCGATGGCGCGCGCGGCGCTCGAGCGCATCGAGGCCGAAGCAGTCCGCCGCCACAAGGTCGCGCGCTGCCACATCGTCCACCGGCTCGGCGAGGTGCCGCCGGGCGAGGCGAGCGTGGCGGTGATCGTGACCGCCACCCACCGCGCCCCGGCGTTCGAGGCGTGCCGCTGGGCGATGGACGAGGTCAAGGGCGCGGCGCCGATCTGGAAGAAGGAGCACTACGACTCGGGCGACGCCGACTGGGTCGAGGGCACACCGCTCTAAGGGCCCGCCGGAACCGCGCCGCACGGGCTCGCGGGCGGCGCGGAAACCTTGCTCGGCGCACGCCGCTGCGCTAGCGTGAGCCCGCTTCATGACCGCTACCGGCTCCCCAAGGAGGAGGGATCTCTGGCCCGCACCATCCGCCACCGGCCCCCGGACACGCTCGATGCACGGGCCGGGCGCCGGGGCGCGCCGCTCGCCCTCGCGCTGGTCGCGCTCGCCGCCCTGACCACCTCCTGCGCCCATTTTGTCGCCAACAGCGTCGGCAACTCGATCGCCAACGGACCCGACGTCTACGGCACCGACGACGATCCGGAGTTGGTGCGCGACGCGCTGCCGTTCGGGCTCAAGACCATGGAGTCGCTGCTCCAGACCGTGCCCAAGCACCGCGGGCTGCTGCTCACCGCCTGCAAGGGCTTCACCGAGTACGCCGCCGCGTTCGTCCAGATGGACGCGGATCGCATCGAGCCCACCGATTACCCGCGCGCCACCGAGATGCGCCAGCGCGCCCTCAAGCTCTACCTGCGCGCGCGCGACTACGGCCTGCGCGGTCTGGCGCTCGACAATAAGGGGATCGCCGACCAGCTCAAGCTCGACCCCCAGACCGCGGTCAAGCGCATCGGCGCGCGCGACCTGGCGATGCTCTACTGGACCGCGGCGGCATGGGGCTCGGCGATCTCGCTGGGCAAGGACCGCGCCGACCTGCTCGCCGACCTGCCGGCGGTGCACTCGCTGATGGAGCGGGGGCTGGCGCTCAACGAGAGCTATGATGGCGGGGCGTTCCACGAGGCGATGATCATCCTGCTCGCGCTGCCGCCGGCGATGGGGGGCTCGCCTGACAGCGCGCGCACCCACTTCGAGCGCGCGGTCTCGCTCTCGAAGGGCACGCGTGCCAGCCCCTACGTCACCATGGCGCAGAGCGTCTCGGTGCTGACGCAGAACCGCTCCGAGTTCGACCGTCTGCTCCACCAGGCGCTGGCGGTGGATCCGGAGGCCGAACGCAGCCAGCGGCTCGCGAACCTGGTGCTGCAGCAGCGCGCGCGGTTCCTGCTGGGACGCGAGGACGAGCTGTTCCTGGAACCCGACACCACGAAGCCCGAGGGCAAACGATGAGACCGCTCCGCCGCATCACCGCGATGGCGCTGGGCGCCGCGACCCTGGCGCTCGCCGCCGCCCCGGCCGCCGCGCAACCCGTGACCATCAAGCTCGCGACCCTGGTCCCCGACGGCTCGGTGTGGGACAAGATCCTCAAGACCATGGGGGCCACCTGGAGCCAGGACACGCAGGGCCGGGTCCAGCTCCACATCTATCCGGGGGGCGTGGCCGGCGACGAGCCCGACATCGTGCGCAAGATGCGGATCGGGCAGATCCAGGCCGCGGCGCTGACCTCGGCCGGACTGTCGGCGATCGACCCGTCGTTCAAGGTGTTCGGCATCCCGATGTTCTTCGACTCCTACGACGAGCTGCAGGCGGTGCTGACCAAGATGGAGCCGACCCTGAAGCAGCGGCTCGAGGCCAAGGGCTTCGTGCTGCTCAACTGGGGGCACGGCGGCTGGGTCTACTTCTTCACCAAGCAGCCGATCGAGTCCGTCGACCAGCTCAAGAGGACCAAGATGTTCGTGTGGGCGGGTGACGAGACCATGATGACGCTGTGGAAATCGAACGGCTACCACCCGGTCGGGCTCGCCGCCACCGACATCCTGACCGGGCTCCAGACCGGGATGATCGATTCCTATCCGACCACGCCGCTGCTCGCGCTCACCCTGCAGTGGTATCGCTCGACCCCCAACATGGTCGGGATCGGCCTGGCGCCGCTGGTCGGGGGACTGGTGCTGACCAGGCAGGCGTGGCAGAAGATCTCGCCCGCCGACCAGACCAAGCTGCTCGAGGCCTGCCACGAGGCCGAGAGCAAGCTGCGCTCCGACGTGCCGAAGCAGGACACCACCGCGATCGACGAGATGAAGAAGCGCGGGCTCAACGTGACGAAGATCTCGGCGGCCGACGAGGCCGGCTGGCGCAAGGCGGCGCAGGAGTTCACGACCTCGCTGCGCGCCACCACGCCCACGCCCGAGATCCTCGACATGGCCCAGAAGGAGCGCGACGCCTATCGCGCCCGCACGGCCCCCCGGGGCTCCAACTGAGCGCTGAGATCCCGCTCGCCGAGCCCGCCGGCCGGCGCTCGCCGCTGGCGCGCCTCGAGAGCTTCATCTCGAGCACGGCGCTGGCGCTGATGGCGGTGCTGCCGCTCGCGGAGATCGTGTGGCGGGCCGCGTTCAAGGCCGGGATCCCCGGCTCCGGGCCGTTCGTCCAGCACCTCACGCTGTGGGTGGGCTTCCTCGGCGCCGCCGTCGCGGCGCGCGAGGGCCGGCTGCTCGCGCTCGCCACCGGCACCATGATCCCGGCCGGACGCTGGCGCACCGCCGCCGGCATGGCGGCGGCGGCGATCTCGGCCGCGGTCACGACGCTGCTGTGCCGCGCCGGGATCGGGCTGGTGCAGGTCGATCGCGCCGCCGGCGGGACCATCGCCTTCGTGCCGGTGTGGGTCGCCGAGCTGGTACTGCCGATCTCCTTCGCCCTGATCGCGCTGCGGCTGGTGACGCGCGCGCCCGGCGGCCTGGCGGGCCGCGCCGTGGCGGCGCTGGGCGTGGTCGCCGGCATCGTCGCCGGCCAGTTCCCGGGCCTGTTCGAGGGCCGCCCGGCATGGCCGGGAATCGCCCTGGTGCTGCTCGGCACCGTGCTCGGCGGGCCGATCTTCGCGCTGCTCGGCGGCATCGCCATCGTCATGTTCCTCAGGTCGGGCACGCCGATCGCCGCGATGCAGGCCGAGGCCTACCGGCTCGCGGTCTCGCCCACCCTCGCGGCGGTGCCGCTGTTCACGCTCACCGGCTACCTGCTGTCCGAGAGCCAGGCCTCGAAGCGCCTGCTGCGGGTGTTCCGCGCCCTGTTCGGCTGGGCGCCGGGCGGGACCGCGGTGGTCACGGCGGTGCTGTGCGCGTTCTTCACCGCCTTCACCGGCGGCTCGGGGGTCACGATCCTGGCGCTGGGGGCCCTGCTCTACCAGGCGCTGCGCCACGAGTCGTACCGCGACCACTTCTCGCTCGGGCTCATCACCGCCTGCGGCTCGCTCGGGCTCCTGTTCCCGCCCTCGCTGCCGCTCATCCTCTACGGGGTGGTCGCCAAGGTCTCGATCGAGGACCTGTTCATCGCCGGCGTGCTGCCCGGCTTCCTGCTGCTCGGCCTGGTCGCCGCGCACGGCATGCGCGAGGGCGTCCGGAGCAAGACCCCGCGGGCGCGCTTCGCCTGGCGCGAAGTGTGGGACGCGCTCCAGGAGGCGAAGTGGGAGCTGGTGCTGCCGTTGCTGGTGCTGGTCGCGGTGTTCGGCGGCTTCGCGACCCTGGTCGAGGCCTCGGCGCTCACGGTGCTCTACACCTTCGTGGTCGAGTGCTTCATCATCCGCGACCTGTCGATGACCCGCGACGTGCCGCGGGTGCTGGGCGACAGCGTGCTGCTGGTGGGCGGTGTGCTGGTCATCCTCGGGGCGGCGATGGGGCTCAGCAACTACATGGTCGACGCGGAGGTGCCCGCGCACCTGGTCGATTTCACCCGCGCCCACGTCCACTCGCCGCTGGTGTTCCTGCTCGGGCTCAACGTCTTCCTGCTCATCGTCGGTTGCCTGCTCGACATCTATTCGGCGACCGTGGTGGTGGTGCCGCTGATCGTGCCGATCGGGCTCGCGTTCGGCATCCACCCGGTCCACCTTGGGATCATCTTCGTCGCCAACCTCGAGCTCGGCTACCTGACCCCGCCGGTGGGGCTCAACCTGTTCCTGTCCTCGTATCGCTTCCATCGCCCGATGCTCGAGGTGACGCGCGCCTCGATCCCGATGCTCCTCATCCTCACCTTCGGCGTGCTGGTCATCACCTACGCGCCCTGGCTCACCACCGGGCTGCTCGCGCTGCTCCACCGCGGCTGAGCGCAGCATTGAGGGGGGCGGCCGCGGCTCGAGCGCCGCCGGCCACCCTTAAGGGGGTCCACCGCAGAGAACCTGTCGCCGCACGCGCCGCGCGGCAGGGCTGCGGGTTGGACATGGCTGCCGACCGTGCGGGCACGGCCGTGCTAGGATTACCGCGTGCCGCTCCGCCCATTTCTCCTCGGGCGGGTCCTGCCTTTGCTCTGCGTCCTGCTACAGTTCGGCGCGGCGTCGGCGCAGCCCGCCCCACGACAGGATGAGGATCCACTCGGGGCCCTCCGGTTCCGGAGGCTGCAGCTCCAGGACGAGCGTGGCGAGATCCCCCCCGACGCCCGGATGCGCGCGCTCGCACAGGCCGAAGCGCTGCGCGCCGCGCGACCGCGCTTCGGGTATGGCGCGACCTCGGCCGGTATCAGCCCCGACGACTGGGTGTGGCTCGGACCCGCCAGCGTGGGCGGGCGCATCCGCGCCATCGTCGTCCACCCCACCAACGCGCACACGCTGTGGATCGGGAGCGTGGGCGGCGGCGTGTGGAAGAGCATCGACGCCGGCGCGTCGTGGTTCCCGGTCAGCGACCCGATGGCGAACCTCGCGGTGTCCACCCTGATCATCGATCCCACCAACGCCGACGTCCTGTACGCCGGCACCGGCGAGGGCTTCGGGAACATCGACGCGATCCGCGGGGCCGGCATCTTCAAGTCGACCGACGGCGGTGGGATGTGGGTGCGGCTCCCGAGCACGAATACCGCGGATTTCTGGTACGTCAACCGGATCGCGATCTCGCCCGACGGCGCGACCCTGCTGGCCGCGACCTCCACCGGCATCTTCCGCAGCGCCGATGGCGGCGCCACCTGGGCCCACACGTCCGTGGCCCAGCCGATCCTCGACCTCGCTTTCTCCCCGGGCAACCCGCTCGAGGTGGTGGCCGGCAGCTGGAACCTGGTCCGGCACTCGAGCGATGGGGGGGCGACCTGGGTCGACGGAGTGCTGACCGGCGGGCTCAGTCATCCGGGCGCGCTGGGCGGCCGGGTCGAGCTGGCCTGGGGTGCGGGTGAGCACGTCTACGCCGCGATCGACAACAACGCCGGCGAGGTGTGGAAGAGCACCGACGCGGGGGCGCACTACGCGGTCGTGACCACCAGCGGCGTCGGCTACATGGGTGCGCAGGGCTGGTACGACAACGCGATCTGGGTCGATCCGACCAACGAGAACCGGCTGGTGGTGGGCGGCGAAACGTCGGTGCGACGCAGCACCAACGGCGGCGTCACGCTGGTCGACATCACCGGCGTGGGCATTCATCCCGACTACCACGCCATCGTCGCCGGCAGCGGGTACGACGGCGTGTGGGCGAGGCGCGCCTACTTCGGCACCGACGGCGGCATCTTCAAGACCGAAAACATCCTGAGCCCGAGCCCTCTCCTCTCCACCGACATCAACAACAACCTGGGCATCACGCAGTTCTACTCCGCGCGCGGCAACGTCTCCGGTCAGGTGGTCGGCGGCACCCAGGACAACGGGACCCTCAGTCACCAGGTCGGCGACCAGGCCGGGGCGTGGACCGAATGGTCGCTGGGCGGCGACGGCGGGGACACCGCCGCCGACCTCACGGATCCCGACTATTTCTACGGCGAGTACCAGTTCCTGGGCGTGTTCCGGAGCGTGAACGGGGCCGGCCAGTACAGCGCCCAGGGCATCCTCGGCGGTCTCGCGGACGCCGGCAGCGCGGCGAACTTCATCGCGCCGCTGGTGCTCGATCCCAACAGCCCGAATCGTCTGCTGGCCGGCGGGCAGAGCCTGTGGCTCACCCTCAACCCCAAGGCGTCGACCCCTTCGGCCGTCACCTGGAGCGCGATCAAGGCGCCGGTCGACGGCAATTCGAACATCAGCGCGATCGCGGTCCAGCCCGGCAACTCCAACCGGATCTGGGTCGGGCACAACAGCGGCGCCGTCTACCGGACCCTGAACGGCGCCACCGCGACCCCGACCTGGACGTTCGCCGGCACGGGGCTGCCCGCGCGCATGGTGACGAGTCTCGCGGCGGTCAATTCCGGCACCGCCTACGCCACGTTCGGCGGGTTCTCCTCCGACAACGTGTGGCGGACGACCAACGGTGGCGCGTCGTGGAACAGCATCCACCGCAACCTTCCCAGCGCTCCGATCTACAGCCTGGTCGTGGGCCCCACCAACCCGAGCTGGCTCTACGTGGGGACCGAGGTGGGGATCTTCGCCAGCGAGGACGGGGGCGTCACCTGGTCGGCGCAGGACGGTCCGGTCAACGCGTGCGTGCAGGAGCTGTCGTGGATCGGGTACGCCACGCTGCTCGCCGCCACCCATGGGTGCGGCCTCTGGGAGGTGACGCTGGCGGGCGCGGCGGCCACGGACCCCGCGGCATCGCCGGCCTTCGCGCTCGCGGGAGCACGGCCCAATCCCGCCACCCGCGAGCTCCGGGTCGCGTTCTCGCTGTCCAGCGACACCCCCGCGCGGCTCGAGCTGCTGGACGTCGCGGGCCGCGAGCTGGCATCGCGCGATGTCGGCGCGCTCGGCCCCGGGCATCACGCGCTCGAGCTCACCGAGAGTCGCGCGCTCCCGGCCGGCTTCTATCTCCTGCGCCTCACGCAGAGCGGGCGCTCGCTGACCCAGCGGGCGGTCATCGTGCGCTGAGTCGTCCGAGCGCCGCAAGCGCCTCGTCGCGCACCGCGCCGCTCGCATCGCTGCCACGGCCGCGGCCGAGCGCCGCGGCGATGTCGTCCACCGAGCACGCCGCGCCCTCGGCGCCCAGCGCCGCGCCGATCTCGCCCAGCGCCCAGGCGGCATGCGAGCGCACCAGCGGGTCGGGATCGCCGGCGAGGGCGCGGATCAGCGCCGGGACCGCCGCGGCGTCGCGGCGGTTGCCGAGCGCCACGCACACGTTGCGCAGGAACCCCGAGCGGCGCGCGCGGCGGATCGGGCTGCGCTCGAACAGGTTCGCGAAGCCCGGCTCGTCGAGCGAGAGGAAGCGCTCGAGCGTCCAGCCCTCGAGGGCGCGGGCGTGGAGCCGCGCCTCGCGCGCCGCGGGCGCGAAGCGGTTCCACGGGCACACCTCCTGGCAGATGTCGCAGCCGAAGATCCAGTCGCCGATCAGCGGCCGCAAATCGAGCGGGATCGGGCCGCGCAGCTCGATGGTGAGGTACGAGATGCAGCGCCGCGCATCGACCTCGCCGGGGCCGACGATCGCGCGGGTCGGGCAGGCCTCGATGCAGCGCACGCAGGTGCCACAGTGCCCGCTCGCCGTCGGGTCGGGATCGAGCGCGCGGTCGACCAGCACCTCGCCGAGCAGGAACCACGAGCCCAGCTGGCGCGACAGCACGCCGCCGTGCTTGCCGGCCCAGCCGATTCCGGCCCGCTCCGCGAAGCCGCGTTCGAGAATCGCGCCGGTGTCGCTGTACCACAGCGCCCGCGAGCCGGGGAGTGCGTCGCCCTCGATGTAATCCTGAAGTGCACCGAGCTTCTCGCGCATCAGGCGGTGGTAGTCCTCGCCGGCGGCGTAGCGCGCGATGCGCCCGAGGCGCCGGGCGCGCGCCGCATCGCTCGCCGGCTCGTGACACAGCGCCACGCACACCACCGAGGCGATGCGGGGGAGGATGCGCGCCGGATCGGCGCGGCGCTCGCGGCTGCGCGGGGTGGCGAGCCAGCTCATGGTGCCGTGGCGCCCGGCGGCGAGCCAGGCCTCGTAGTGCGCGCGCGCTTCGAGCGGCGCCACGCCGGCGATGCCCGCCGCCTCGAATCCGAGCGCCAGCGCGCGTTCCTTGATGAGCCGCGCGGGGCTCGCGGGGGCCGCCGCAGGCGCTGCGATCACGCGCAGCGGATCGCCCGGGACGGGAGCCGCTCGATTCTCACCGGCGCCGCTCATCGGGACTCCGCGGCCGTCGGACCCCGCTCAGCGCGCCGTCGAGTCGGCGGCGATCTGCTTCCCGCTCGCCTCGAGCTGCCTCTGCCACGGGTTCGGCCGCCCGCCCTTCGGGTTGCCCGGCCGCGCCGGGGCGCGCAGCACCGCCACGCTCTGGGGCGGCGCTCCGCCGGACTGGACCTGGCCGCGCGTCGCGCGCGCCGCCTCCTCGGCGGCCCGGCGCGTGGATTCGACCACGGGGCTCGCCGGTGCCTTCTGCGCGCCCTTCGGGCTCTTCGGCACGGTGGTTCCGCCGGCGCTCGGGCTCGACGCCGGCGCCGGCGTCTGCGGCTCGATCTTGACCCGCGGCAGCGTCCCCGTATATCGCTCGATCAACTCGAACGATGGCCCGCGGTTGATGAGCACGCCGCCGCGCTCGACCAGGTTCACGATCGGTCGGGCGGACTGGACGCGCCCGCCCAGGTCGCGATCGTGCACGATGTGGCTCGGCAGGGCGGTGTTGCCCAGCATGCCGAGGGGCACGTAGGACCACAGCCCGCCGTTGATGTCGCCGTCGGATGGCCCGGGCGCGAGGATCGGCGACCAGCCCACGTAGTCGTCCGTCACCTGCCAGGTGACCCACGCCGGCGCCCAATCGGGCCCCGGCGCCCACACCCACTCATAGTACCGATCGTGGAACCACTGACCGTAATGGTAGGTCGCCCAGCCGAACGGCTCGGCCGAGATCCACGTCCAACCGTAGACGTCGCTGGGCGCCCAGTAGCCATCTTCGTACGGGCGCCAGGTGATGAAGTTCACATCGGGCCGGAACACGTAGCCGATGGGCTGGATCAGCACCCAGTCGCCATAGCCGTGCAGCGAGTCGTAGAAAATGCGGTATTCGGGTGGGAGGCCCATGCGCTCGGCCGGCATGGAAGGCGGCGCCGGCGTGACGTCGGCGCTGGCGCACGAGAGCTGGGCGAGCACGACGGCGGTCAGGGCAAGGCCGAGCAGGGGGCGAGGGCTCATGGCGTAACCATCGGCCATTCTACACCGCGGCGCCAGCGCCGTTGCGGCGGCGGCCCCAAATCTACAAGTTCTTGTAGTCGGGGCCGTCGCCGCCCTCGGGCGTCACCCAGGTGATGATCTGGTAGGGGTCGGCGATGTCGCAGGTCTTGCAGTGGACGCAGTTCGAGGCGTTGATGTGGAGCTTCAGGCTCCCCTTGACCTCGCCCGGCACCATCTCGTACACGCTGGCGGGGCAGAAGTGCTGGCAGGGATTGCCGTACTCGGCGCGGCATTGCGTGGCGCACACGCTGGTGTCGGCCACCACCAGATGGACCGGCTCGTCCTCATCGTGACGCGTGCGCGAGAGGTAGACGTCGGCGAGCTTGTCGAAGGTCAGGACACCGTCCCAGCGTGGCGCGGCGGGCTTGCCGTCGGGGTAGAGCTCGCGGAGCTTGCGCATCGAGGCGTGGCCGGGACGGTTGGGCGCGCGATCGCGCAGCAGATAGTCGCGGCCCCCGGTCACCATGCCGACGCCGACGTTCAGCATCCCCGCGAGCAGCCCGTGCTCGAAGCCCTGGTGGAAGTTGCGCACGCCTTTCAGCTCGTCCGCGGCCCACGAGCCCCCGACCCGCGTCTCGTAGCCGGCGAGGCGCTCCTTCGAGAACTCGCCGGCGAGCAGGCACTCGAAGATCGTCTCGGCCGCCAGCATCCCGGACTTGATCGCGAGGTGGATGCCCTTGAGCCTTGCCCCGTTCAGGAACCCGCCGCTGTCGCCGCACAGCAGCAGGCCGTCGGCCGAGAGCTTCGGCATCGTCCACCAGCCGCCTTCGGGGATCGCCTTGGCGCCGTAGGCCACCGGCTTCCCGCCCTCGAGCAGCGCGCGCACGAACGGATGGGTCTTGAAGCGCTGGAGGTTCCCGTGCGGATCGCTGGTGGGATCCGGGGCATCGAGACCGGTGACGAAGCCCACCGCCCAGTGGGTGTCGTTCATGCCGTAGATGAAGCTGCCGCCGAAGGTGTCGGCAGGGAGCGGAAAGCCCATGGTGTGGATGACGCGCCCCCTCTCGACCCGGCCGCGCGGCATCTCCCACAGCTCCTTCACTCCGGTTGAATAGACTTGAGGGTTGCGTCCGACCGTGAGCCCAAGCGTCTGCTCGAGCTGCTTGGTCACGGTGCCTCGCGGGCCCTCGCACAGCACCGTCACCCTGGCGCGGCACTCGGCGCCCGGCTGGTAGTTGGGCTTCTTCTCGCCTTTCTTGCTCAGCCCCTTGTCGCCGGTCTGGACCCCGACCACGCGGCCCTGCTCGACCAGCGCCTTCGCGGCCGGCATCTCGGTGGCCACCAGCACGCCCTTCTTCTCGGCCTCGGCCGCCAGCCAGGCGGTGAAGTTGCCGAGCGAGACGATGTGGTTGCCGTGGTTCTCGAACATCGGCGGCGTCACCGGCAGCCGGAACGAGCCGGTGGCGGACAGGAACACCACGTCGTCGCGCGTCACGTCGGACTCGATCGGGCAGCCGCGCTCGCGGTAGTCGGGCATCAGCTCGCGCAGCGCGCGCGGATCGAGCACCGCGCCCGAGAGCCCGTGGGCGCCGACCGTCCGCGCCTTCTCGAGCACCGCGATCGAGATTTCGCCCAGCTTGTTCCCGGGCGCGCCGGCGGCGATCGACTGGTTGTGGCGCTCGATCAGGTCGGCGAGGTGGATCGCGCCCGCGAGCCCGGCCGGACCGGCGCCGATGAACTGGGCGTCGAACTCGAGGACCTCGCGCTCCATCAGCGCTTGCTCTGGGCCGCCGCGGCGGCCTCGGCGTGCTCCTGCTCGTGGAGCCAGCGCTCGGCGTCGATCGCCGCCATGCAGCCGCTGCCGGCGGCGGTCACCGCCTGGCGGTAGACCGCGTCGGCGACGTCGCCGGCCGCGAACACGCCCGGGATCTCGGTGCGCGCCGTGCCCGGCTCGATGCGCAGGTAGCCGCGCTCGTCCATGGGGAGCTGACCCTTGAGGAACCCCGTGTTGGGCTGGTGTCCGATGGCGACGAACAGCGCCTCGATCGGATGCTCGGTGATCGCCCCGGTCTTGTGGTTCTTGACCCTGACGGCCGTCACCTTGCGCGGCGACTCGGCGCCCAGCACCTCGACCACCTCGGAGTCCCATAGGAAGTGGATCTTCGGGTTCTTGAACGCCCGCTCCTGCATGATCTTCGAGGCGCGCAGCGTGTCGCGGCGGTGGACCACCGTGACCTCGGCGCACAGGCGGGTGAGATAGGTCGCCTCCTCCATCGCGGTGTCGCCGCCGCCCACCACCATGACGCGCCGGCCCTTGAAGAACGGTCCGTCACAGGTCGCGCACGCCGAGACCCCGAAGCCCATGAACGCCTGCTCGCTCGGCAGGCCCAGCAGCCTGGCCGAGGCGCCGGTGGCGACGATCAGCGCGCGCGCCTCGTACAACGTGCCGTCGGCCCACACCCTGAAGGGGCGGACGCTCAAGTCGACGCGCTCGACCTCGCCGTTGATCAGCTCGGTGCCATGGTGCGCGGCCTGCTCGCGCATGCGATCCATCAGGTCGGGGCCCATGATCGCCTCGCGGAAGCCGGGGTAGTTCTCGACCTCGGTCGTGATGGTCAACTGGCCCCCCGGCTGGTAGCCGGAGATGAGCCCGGGCTCGAGCCCGGCGCGCGCGGCATAGATCGCCGCGGTGTAGCCGGCCGGGCCCGAGCCGAGAACCAGAACGTCGTAGAGGCGGGACACGGAGTCTCCACAGTGGAGGCCGCAGGATGGATGAGCGCAGTCTAATCCAGCGCGCCCCGGCACGCGAAGCGGCGCCAACCCACGCGCACGGAAGGATCTCGGGGTCCAGTGCCTGTGAGTCGATTCAGATGCCAACCCGCACGCGGGCGGTGCCCGGCCGCCGTCAAGCCCGCCGCTACAGCTCCCGCACGCTCTTCGCCAGCGGGCGGCTGGCGGCCGCCAGCGAGGGCAGGAAGCCGCCCACGGCGCCGGTCGGCCTCATCGGGTGCCCGGCCCCGCGAAAACACGGAATTCGACATCGAACTTCATCAGACTCGGGTTCGCGAAGCGGAGCATTTTCTCCACAGAGGTGCCAGCCGCCAGACCCGCGCCGACGTCGAGCCTTATGAATGGCACTCCCCGAGGATAAACCGCGCACGTCGCGCCATCGTCATCAACCAGCTCGGCGTTACCGCCCTTCCGGATCACCAGAAGGGTGAGCGGGGGAGGAATGGGGGCCGCAGAGTGATTCCTGATGATGACCTTTCCGACGAACTGCCCCTTGGCTGCTGGGTCTGCTCGAAGACCGCTGAACGCGACACTAACCAGGCTTTCGACGTTGGCAGGCGTATTCAGGGGTATCATGGCCGCGTCACAGGCGAACCTGCGGACGTCGCGGGTCGCCTCCGCGTTGCTTGCCACAGCGGTAAGGGCCTGAGCAAACAAGTCACGCCCAGTTGTGTCGTTGATGACGGACTCGAATACCTTGACACCTCCGCCACCCGTACTCATCAACGCGAATGACACGTATCCGACCGGATCGAAGCCTCCGTCGGTAACACGTGGCACTGTCCCGACATTGTCTATGATTGCCTTGAGTTCCTCCCGCGTGGCGGAGACGGCCCCGACCGGCCCGTCGTCGTTGGAATACTCGAATCCGGCGCGGCGAAACGGTGTGAACAAGGCGATTTCCGGCGAGGCGCCGGTCTTGTGGATCACGAGTGTTGCGAGGAGGGCGTCCTGCGGGCCACCATAGGTCAGCTTGATTCGGACGCTGTCCATGTCGACGAGCGACATCGCCTGAAAGTCAGGGTACGAGGACTGCGTCTGGGCCCTCGCGAACACCCCGGGCACCGATAGTGAGACGGCGGCCGCGCACGCCAGGGTGCCCCACGCCGCTGACTGAAGATGACGCCACGCCGCTGGTTGCAATCGTCACCCCCTGAAGTGGCCCGCTGGGGGACGGCCGCCGCTACAGCTCCCGCACGCTCTTGGCGAGGGGCCGACTCGCGGCCGCCAGCGAGGGCAGGAAGCCGCCCGCCAGGCCCATCCCCGCGGCGAAGATCAGCCCGATCGCGATCCCCACCCAGGTGATGCGGAACGCGAACGCCACCTCGCTGAACGAGGTGAAGTTGGTGGTGCTGGTCACGATGCCGTTGATCGGCAGCGCCATCAGGCAGCCCAGCGCCCCACCCATCAGCGCCAGGAACAGCGACTCGATCATGAACGAGACCATGACCGAGAACGGGCTGAAGCCGAGGATCTGGAGCACCGCGATCTCGCGGGTGCGCGAGCCGACCGCGGCGAACATGGTGTTCATGGCGCCGAACACCGCGCCCACCGCCATGATCAGAGTGATGAAGAACCCCATGATCCCGATCACCGTGGCCAGCACGCCGGCCTGCTGGGTGTACCAGTCGGACTCGCGGTGGACGTCGACCCCGAGGCGCGGGTCGGCCTCGAGCGTCTTCCTGACCTGCTCGAAGCGGCCCGGGTCCTTCATGCGGAACGTGACGCTCTCGAACACCTCGCCGCGGAACACCGGCATCAGCACCGCGTTGTCGCCCCACACCTCGGACTCGAACGAGGAGCCGGCGGCCTCGAAGTGGCCGACCACCGTGAAGTCGCGCGGGCCGAAGCGCATCTTGTCGCCCAGCGCGCAGTGGGCGAAGCGCGGGGCGATGCGCCGCCCGACGATGATCTCGTCCGAGCCGGGCGCGAACATCCGTCCATCGGTGATGCGCACCTGGTCGCGCAGCGCCAGCGACGAGGGATCGATGCCGCGCACCGTGAGGTTCGAGTAGCCGGGCTGGCCGAGCCGCGGCTGGTTGGTGAGCACCACGACGTCGGCGCTGGTGAGCCCGTGCCCGTCGGGCGTGGTCGCGACCTCTGGACCGCCGCGGATGATGTCGGTCGCCTCGCGCGACAGGCCGCTCGAGATCTCGCTGTCCGCCCCCTTGCGCACCACGATGGCGTTGTCGGGCGAGCCGCTCTTCTTGAGCGCCGCCTTGAAGCCCGAGGCCAGCGCCAGCGCGCCGATGAAGATCATCACCGTCAGCCCGAAACCCACCATGGTGGTGAGGGTCGAGACCGGGCGCTGGAACAGGTTGCGCAGGTTGTAGCTGATCGGGATCGCCATCAGTCCACCCTCCGCAGCGCGTCGACGATGCGCAGCCGCGCCGACTGCCAGGCCGGGATCAGGCCGCTCGCGGCGCCGATGACGGCGGCCACCACGATGCCGGCGCGCACCGACGACCAGTGCACCGTCATCGGCGGCAGCGCGCCGCCGGCGTTGAAGTGCGAGCGGTCGATCAGCAGCTTGGCGCCCACCGAGCCCAGGATGCCGCCCCCCAGGGTGATGACCGCGGCCTCGAGCAGCACGATCGTGAACACCGTGCCGTCGGCGAAGCCCAGGGTCTTGAGCACCCCGACTTCGGAGGTGCGCTCGCGCACCGCCATCACCATGGTGTTGGCGGCCACCAGCAGGATCGCGAACACCACCGCGAGGCCGATGAGGCGCAGCACGAACGGGATGTTCCCGTACATGCTCACGAACCCGGCCGCGAACGCGCGCTCGGTCTCGGTGTGGGTGGCGGCCGAGGAGTTCTCGAACAGCGCGTCGACCTGGCGCGCGATGTCGGCGGCGTGGTCGGGGTTCTCGAGCTCGAGCTTGTAGACCCCCGCGAACCCGTGGCCGCCCATGCCGTTCTGCTCCAGGTACTTGAAGTGGAACAGCATGGTGTTGCCGCCGAAGCTGGGCGTGGCGGAGTGGAACACGGCCCGGATCGTGAACGGCCACGAGCCGGGGTAGATGGTGCCGTCGAGGTGGATGGTCTGGCCGAGCGTCCACTTCATCCGGCGCAGCAGCTCGTCGTTCACCACGCAGCCGGTCTGCTCGGCCATGAAGGCCGCCAGCTTGGGGTCCAGGTCGGCCGGCAGCGCGACCTCAGCCTGGGGCGGCGAGCCGGCGACGATCTTGAGCTCGTTGCGGTACATGGGGAAGAAGTTCTCGGGGTCGACCGCGAACTGCGCGAAGAACTCGTGCGGGTTCACGGGATCGCGCCCGCCGAACCAGTTCTGGACCGCGATGCGCCGGATGCCCGGCACCGCCGCGATCTTGTCGCGGTAGGAGAGCGGCATCGGGAACACCAGCGAGATCGCGTTGCGGGTCGCGAGCCGCGACTCGCTGCCGAACTTGACCGCGTCGCCCAGCGTGTCGAGCACCCCGCCCAGGGCGCAGAACAGGAACAGCGCCACCGCGATGCTGGCCATGGTGAGCAGGGTGCGCAGCGGATTGCGGAACAGGTTGACGAACACCAGCGAGAGCAGGTTCATGGCCGCCTCAGTTGGACAGCACGCCCTTGTCGAGGTGGAGCGCGCGCTGCGCCCGCTCGGCGGCGTGGGGGTCGTGCGTCACCATGACGATGGTCTTCGAGAACTCGCGGTTGAGCCGCTCGAGCAGGGCGAGGATCTCCTCGCCCGACTTGCGGTCGAGGTCGCCGGTGGGCTCGTCGGCCAGCAGCACCGTGGGGTCGCTGACGATCGCGCGCGCGATCGCCACCCGCTGCTCCTGCCCGCCCGAGAGCTGGCGCGGGAAGTGGCCGAGCCGGTCGGCGAGCCCCACCAGCTCGAGCGCGGTCTGGGCGCGCTGCTTGCGCTCCTTGCCGCTCATGCGGACCAGCAGCAGTGGCAGCTCGACGTTCTGGAGCGCGGTCAGCACCGGGATCAGGTTGTAGAGCTGGAAGATGAAGCCGATGTTGCGCGCCCGCCAGGCCGCGAGCGGTCGGCCGCTGAGCTTCGCGATCGCCTCGCCGTTCACCACGATATCGCCCGAGGTTGGCTGGTCGATCCCGCCGATCAGGTTGAGCAGGGTGGTCTTGCCGCTCCCCGACGGGCCCATCAGCGCGACGAAGTCGCCCTTCGCGATCTCGAGCGAGATGCCGTCGAGCACCGGGATCTCCTGGGTGTCGCGCTTGTACACCTTGCGCACGTTCGTGATCTGCACCGAAGCCATGCCGTCTCCTCGCGTCGGGACTACGAACGGGCGGCGCGCACCCGCGCGCCGTCCTTGAGCCCGGCGGGGGGGCGGAGCACCACGCTCTCGCCGCCGCTCAGGCCGCTGCGGATCTCCACCTTGCCATCGTGCTCGGGGCCCGGATCGACGGTGCGCGAGCGCGCCCGCCCATCCTCGACCACCCACACGCGCGCCGCGGTGCCCTCGCGCACCAGCGCCGCGGCCGGCACCTCGACGCGGCGCGCCGCCACGGCCATGAGCTTGTCGCTCCCGCGCACGAACACCACCTTGGCGCCCATCTCGGGCAGGATGCGCGGGTCGCGGTCGAGGATCGAGACCTTGACCTGCACCGTCGCCTTCTGGCGGTCGGCGGTCGGCACCACCTGGCGCACTCGGCCGTTGAACGAGGTGTCGGGGTAGGCGTCGAGCGTGATGCGCGCCGCCTGGCCGTTCTGGATCTGCGCGATGTAGGCCTCGTTGACGTCGACCTCGACCTCGAGCGTGGCGAGGTCGGCCATGGTAACGATCGCGGTGCGGGTCAGGCCGCCGCCCGCCGATGACGGCGCCACGATCTCGCCCACCTCGGCGTCCTTGCGCAGCACGGTGCCGTCGAACGGGGCGCGCACCCGCGTGTTCTCGAGGTCGACCTCGGCCTGCTCGAACACCGCGTGCGCGGCGTTGAGCTGGGCCTCCAGTACCTGGACCTTGGTGCGCGCGTTCTCGAGATCGGCGTCGGACAGCACCTTCTGCGCCGCCAGCGACTCGGAGCGCGTCAGGTCGCGCCGCGCCTGGCCGAGCTGGGCCTCGATCTGGCCCACGTTGGCGCGCGCCGAGTTGAGCGCCGCCTGCTGGTCGCCGCTCTCGAGGCGCGCGATCACCTCGCCCTTCTTCACCGTCGAGCCCTCGTGGACGCCGAGGTAGTCCATGCGCCCCGAGATCTTGGCCGCCACCGAGGCCTTGGTGCGCGCCACCACGTAGCCGTTGGCGGTGATGCCCGAGGCCGTGGCCACGCCGCCGCCGCTCGCCTCGGCGGCGCCCAGGTCGACCGCCAGCGCGGTGGGACGCAGCGCGAAGGCGACCGCCGCCGCCGCGATCGCCAGCGCCACCACGGCGATGACGACCCTGCGCGCGCCGCCGCCAGTGCCCCGGGAGCGCCCGGGCTCGTCGCGGCGGATGCGCAGGCTCGAGAGGTCGGGAGGCGTGGCGCTCATCGGTTCGCTGCGGCTCCTAGGGAGATCCCCGCGGGGCGAGGACGTGGCGGCGGAATTCGCGACTCTAGTCAGCGTCATCCACCCGGTCAAGGCGCACGCCGCGCGGTTCCGCGCCCCGCCGCGCGCTTGCCTTTGCGCGTATGCCCCCCTAGACTCGGCGCTCGTTTCCGCGCGCGGCCGCCGCGTCCGTCTGGCGTTTCGGAGAGGGTTCCATGCCGTTCATCATCGCCGAGCCCTGTATCGGGGTGAAGGACAAGTCCTGCGTCGAGGTGTGCCCGGTCAACTGCATCTACGAGGGCGAGGACCAGTACTACATTCATCCCGACGAGTGCATCGACTGCCAGGCCTGCGAGGCCGCCTGCCCGGTCCAGGCGATCTTCCCCGACAACGGCGTGCCCGAGAAGTGGAAGTCGTTCATCGAGAAGAACAAGGTGTACTTCCAGCCCAAGTAGGGCCGCGATGACCGTCGACGCGCTGCCGGCCCGCGAGCAGGCCCTCGAGTTGCTGCACGAGTGGGTCGCGAACCCCAACCTTCGCAAGCACTGCTACGCCGTCGAGGCCGCGATGCGCGCCTACGCCCGGAAGCTGGGCGGCGACGAGGCGCGCTGGGGGCTCACCGGGCTGATCCACGACTTCGACTGGGAGCGCCACCCCGACCTCGAGCGCCATCCGGTCGCGGGGGTGGCGGTGCTGCGCGACAAGGGCTGGCCCGAGGACGTGTGCCGGGCGGTGCTCGGCCACGCGCTGCGCACCGGCGTGCCGCGTGATACGCCGATGGCGAAGGCGCTCTACGCCTGCGACGAGCTGGCCGGGTTCCTGGTCGCGTGCGCGCTGGTGACTCCGCAGAAGTCGCTCGACGAGGTCGAGGTGGCCTCGGTGCGCAAGAAGATGAAGCGCGTGGATTTCGCGCGCAACGTCAACCGCGAGGACATCGTGAACGGCGCCGCCGAGCTGGGCGTCGACCTCGACGAGCACGTCGCCTTCACGCTCGCCGCGCTGCGCGGCATCAAGGGCGAGCTGGGGCTCTAGGGCCCGTGGATCCGGCCGCCTTCGCCACGCTGGCCCGTTCGTGGCACGAGTACTACATCCTGAGCGGGACCGCCGCCGCGACCCTGATGGGACTGCTGTTCGTCTCTCTCTCGCTCCACGTCGAGACGCTGCGCGAGAGCTCGCGCAACCACGCGTCGGTGATGGCGCGCTCGGCGTTCGTGAGCTTCCTCATGGTGATGTTCGTCTCGCTGCTCATGTTGTCGCCCGCGGTGGCGCGGCGGCCGCTCTCCGTGTCGCTGATCCTGCTCGGCCTGCTCCGGATCGCGGTTTCGGTGCCGGCGCTACGCCGCACCTTCATCAGCGAGCACAGTGGCGCCGCCTACGGCCGCGGCTACGTCATCGCCCACACCGTGCTACCGATCGCGGCCTTCATCGCGCTGCTGGCGGCCGGTGTGCTGCTGGCAGGCCGCCACGCCGAGGACGGGCTCGAGTTCCTGATGTTGGGCTGCACGCTGCTGCTCGCCGACGCGGCGCGCTGCGCCTGGGACCTGCTGGTCAAGGTCGGGCATCTCGGCCGCGCGGGATCGCGGTAGGCGGGGGCGCCGCGCCGCCGTTCCTCCCCGGGTCCAGCCCGCGCAAATTCTGCCGCCTGCCGTTGCCTGATCAACGCTTTCGGCCGATATTGTGGTTGAACCCGCGCCCCGGCGGGGACATCGTAGGGGGGCCATGCAAACGCTCCGCCGTCTGATGCTTCGTGGACGTGGCGCCACGCGCGCCGCCACCGCCGTGATCGCGATTGCCGCTCTGATCGGCTCGCTCGCGGGTCCGGCTCCAGCGCGCGCCACCTGCGCGCCGCGCGCCGCCGTCGCGGCGAAGGGCTGCGCCGGCTGCCGGCACGCCGCGCCGGCAGCGAGCGCCTGCTCGATGCGGCGCGCGCCGTGCTGCGCGTGCGCGATCGGCGCCGAGGCTCCGGCGCGCACCACGCCCGCCCCGACCCTGCTCGTGCGCCCGGCCGCGCAGCGGCACGCCATCGCCGCCGCCCACGGCGCCACCACCGCCGCGGGCCCGCGCCTCATCGCGATGAGCGCCACGCTTCACGGCCCGCCCTTCGCTCCCGCCGACCCGCCGCACCTCACCACCCTCCTCAGACTCTGATCCCCAGGTTCCGCGCGGCGCTCTGAACGGGCCTTGCGCCCGCGCCGCGCCGTGACGCCGGTGTCCGCGCTCCGTCCGGAGCGCGCTCGCGCCGGCCATCCACGCCGAACCGGCCCCGCTTCGCGGCGGGGGAGGAGTCGAGCCGATGATTCGCAGCGCACTACTGAGCGCGGTGGCCCTCGCCCTGGGCCTGGGCGGGGCTTCGCGTCTCGCGCTGGCCCTCGATCTGCCGGCGGTGCTACGCGAGGTCCGCGATGCCAATCCCACGCTCGCCGCCCGGCGCCAGATGGCCGAGGCGGCGCGTTACCGCATCGGACCCGCGGGGGCCTGGCAATCGCCGATGCTCGAGCTGGGTCCGGTCAACGTGCCGACCAGCGGGAGTTTCAACGCCGAGCCCATGACCATGAAGATGATCGGCGTCACCCAGCGCGTGCCGCTGTTCGGCGCCAACCGCCTGTCGGCCCAGTCCGCCCGCGCGGCGGCGAGTGCGGAGACGTCCGCGGTCTCCATGACGCGTTACGACCTCTTCGGCATGGCCGTGGAAGCCTACGCCGACGCCTACTTCGCCGCCGCGTTGCGCGGCCACGCCGAGGGCCACATCGGTGCCATGGCCCGGCTGGTCGAGTCGGCCCGCGCCCGCTACGCGGCCGGGACCGGGAGGCTCGACGACGTGCTGCGCGCCCAGGCCGAGCAGGCCCGCACGTTGACCGACCTCGAGGCGTTTCGCGGCGAGGAGCGCGGGGCCTACGCGCGGCTCGACGCGCTGCGCGGGGTCGATCCCGGCCTCGCGCCCGATACCCTGGCGGTGGTGGCGCTGAAACCGGTCCCGGCCGATCCCTCGGCGTGGCTCGCCGCGGTGACCGACACGCTGCCCCGCTTGAGTGAGCTCAAGGCCCAGACGGCCCACTACGACTTCGCGGCGCGCGCCGCGCGGCGCATGGTGTGGCCGGATCTCGAGCTCAAGTACTCGTACGGATTCCGCGAGGAGCTGGCGGGCGGCATCCCCCAGGACAACATGTGGTCCGCGTCGGTGGGCTTCATGGTGCCGATCTTCGCCGGGCAGCGCGAGTTCAGCGAAGGGGCGGAGATGGACGCGATGGCGCGCGCCAGCGAGGCCGAGCGGCGCGCCGCCGAGCTCGACCTGCGCCAGCGCGTCGCTGAAACCTATGCCGTGGCCGTGGCCGCGCAGCGCACCGTGCGCCTCTACGCCGACACCGTCGTGACCGTTGAGGAGCGTGCCGTGGACGCCTCGTGGGTGTCGTACAGCACCGGCAGCACCGACCTGTGGCGGGTCCTGGAAGCGACCCATGCGCTCTACACCGAGGTCATCGCGCTCGCGCGGGCGCGTCAGGACCTGATGCACGCCCAGGCACGCATGCTGTCGCTCACGGGACGCGCCGACCTGCTCGGCATCGCGCTCCCGGAGGCGGAGGAGACACGGCGATGACCACCCTCACGAGTCCCGACCCCGGCGCGCCTCAGGGCACTCCCTCGGGCGGCGCGCACCAGCCGCCACCCGGCGCGGGGATCATGAACGTCATCCGCTGGGTGCTGTTCGCCGGCCTGCTGGTCCTGGCGATCGGCAGCATCACGGTCTATGTGACGTCGCGACAGCCGAGGCCCGCGGCCACGCGATCGGCCGGCAAGATCATTTACCAGTGTCCGATGCACCCGAGCTACACATCGGACAAACCCGGCGAATGCCCCATCTGTGGCATGACCCTCGAGCCGGTCCGCACGGGCGGCCCCGCCCCTGCGGGCCCGCGCCGGGTCCTCTACTATCGGAACCCGATGAACCCGTCGGCCACCTCGCCCGTCCCGATGAAGGACGAGATGGGAATGGACTACGTGCCCGTCTACTCAGACGACGGGTCTACGGCGAACGGCGGGCAGGGCGACGTGCCGGGGCTCACGTCGGTGCAGATCTCGCCGGAGCGCGTCCAGCTCATCGGCGTGCGCACCGCCGTGGTGCAGATGCGGGACATGGGCGGGCGACTGGACCTGGTCGGCTTCGTGGCCCCCGACGAGTCGCACCTCAGGCGTGTCCAGCTGCGGGTGGCGGGATGGGTCCAGCAGCTGTTCGTCAATCGGACCGGCGAAGAGGTCGCGGCGGGCCAGCCGCTGCTCTCGATCTACAGCCCGGAGCTGTACCAGAGCGAGCTCGAGTACCTGATCGAGCTCGGCGCGCGCGACTCGACGATGGGCTCCGGTCACGACGCTGCCTCGCACGTCGCGGGCCGTGAGCGGCTGCACCTCCTGGGGGTTCCGGACGAGGAAATTCTGCGCCTCGAGCGCGAGCGCACCGCGCTTCCGCGTCTGACCCTCCGCTCACCGGTGACCGGCACCGTGCTCGAGCGCGGCGTCGCCGAGGGGCAGTACGTGGGCGCCGACACCCCCCTGTTCTCGGTCGCCGACCTGTCGCGGATCTGGGTGCTGGGCGACCTGTACGAGATGGACTTCGCCCGCGTTCATGCCGGCGACGGCGCGCAGTTCATCGCCGACGCGCTGCCCGGCCGCCCGTTCACGGGCCGGGTCGAGTTCGTCTACCCGACCGTCTCGACCGAGACCCGGACCATCAAGGTCCGCATGTCGATCGACAATCCCGGCGGACTGTTGCGGCCGGGGATGTACGGGAGGGTGGTCGTCACCGGGCATCGGGTGCCGGCGCTGGTGGTGCCCGACGAGGCGGTGGTCAACACCGGTGAGCACGCCTACGTATTCATCGCCCGCGCCGGCGGCCATTTCGAGCCACGCATGGTGACCACCGGGGTCCAGGACGGCGACGCCGTGCAGATCACCACTGGACTGGCGGCCGGCGACACGGTGGTTTCGAGCGCGTCGTTCCTGATCGACTCCGAGAGCCGTCTCAAGGCCGCGATCGCCGGGATGGGCGCTCAGCCCGGCGCCGGCAAGGGCCACAACGTACCCGGTACGCCCGGGATGAAGGGCCAGCCATGATCGGGCGCATCATCGAGTACTGCGCGACCCACCGGGCGCTGGTGTTCATCTTCACCGCCTTCGTGGCGGCGGGATCGATCCTCGCGGTGAAAAGCGTGCCGCTGGACGCCATCCCCGACCTCTCCGATCCCCAGGTCATCGTCTTCACCGAGTGGATGGGGCGGAGCCCCGATCTGGTGGAGGATCAGATCACCTACCCCATCGTCTCGTCGCTGCTCGCCGCGCCGCGCGTCGAGGCGGTGCGCGGGCAGTCGATGTTCGGGATGAGCTTCATCTACGTGATCTTCAAGGAGGGCACCAACCTCTACTGGGCGCGCAGCCGGGTGCTCGAGTACATGAGCACCATCCGCTCGCGGCTGCCCCAAGGGGTCAACCCGGTCATCGGGCCCGACGCGACCTCGGTGGGCTGGATCTTCCAGTACGCCCTGGTGGACCGCACCGGCACGCACGATCTGGCCGAGCTGCGTACCTTCCAGGATTTCAACCTGCGCTACGCTCTGGCAAGCGTGCCGGGGGTGGCCGAGGTCGCCTCGGTGGGCGGCTACCAGCGCCAGTACCAGGTCGAGGTGGATCCAGCCAAGCTCCACGCCTACGGCCTGTCGCTCGCCGACGTCACCGGCGCCATCCGCCGCAGCAACTCGGATGTGGGCGGCCGCGTGATCGAGATGTCGGGCCGTGAGTACTTCGTGCGCGGCCGCGGCTACGTCAAGACCCTCGACGACCTGCGCGAGGTCGCGCTCGGCGCGGACACCCGCAGCGGGACCCCGATCCGCATCGCCGACGTCGGCACGGTGAGCTTCGGGCCCGACATCCGCCGCGGCGTCTCCGAGCTCGACGGCCAGGGCGAGGCGGTGGGCGGGACGATCGTCATGCGCTACGGCGAGAACGCGCTCCACGTCATCGAGAGCGTCAAGCAGAAGCTCACCGAGCTCAAGCCCTCGTTCCCGCAGGGCGTCGAGGTCGAAGTGGTCTACGACCGCTCCGACCTCATCCATCGCGCGATCGAGACCCTGCGTCATACACTGATCGAGGAGGCCATCGTCGTCAGCATCGTGATCTTCATCTTCCTGCTCCATTTCCGCAGCACGCTGGTGCCCGTGCTCTCGCTGCCGGTCGCGGTGGGCATGGCGTTCGTGCCGATGGTGCTGCTCGGCATCAACTCGAACATCATGAGCCTGGGCGGCATCGCGATCGCGATCGGCGCCATGGTGGACGCCGCGATCGTGCTGGTCGAGAACGCCCACAAGCACCTGGAATCCGCGCCGCCCGGGGCCGACCGGCAGAAGGTGCTGATCGCGGCGGCCAAGGAGGTGGGACCGCCGATCTTCTTCTCGCTGCTCATCATCACCGTGGCGTTCCTGCCCATCTTCGCGCTCAACGGACAGGCCGGGCGGCTGTTCAAGCCGCTGGCGTTCACCAAGACCTTCTCGATGGCGTTCGCGGCCCTGGTCTCGATCACGCTGGCGCCGGCCCTCATGTCGGTCTTCATCCGCGGCCGGATCAGGCACGAGAAGGACCATCCGGTGTCGCGCGCCATGATCTCGATCTACCGCCCGTTCGCCTGGGTGGCGCTCAAGAACCCGAAGACCACGATCGCAATAGGACTCGCGGCGCTGCTCTCGGCGATCCCGATGGGGATGCGGCTCGGGCACGAGTTCATGCCGCCGTTGAACGAGGGCGACCTGCTGTACATGCCGACCACCTTCCCGAACATCTCGATCGAGGAGGCCAAGCGCTACCTGCAGGTGCAGGACCGGCTGATCCGCGGGTTCCCGGAGGTCGAGGCGGTGTTCGGCAAGGCGGGGCGCTCGGAGACCCCCACCGATCCGGCGCCGCTGTCGATGGTCGAGACCATCGTCAAGCTCAAGCCCCGCGAACAGTGGCGCACGATCGGCATCCACCGCTGGTACTCGGACTGGGCGCCGGGCTGGCTCCGCCCCACCCTGCGTCCCCTGTGGCCCGACCGGCGCCGGATCACCTGGGACGAGCTGACCGCGGAGCTCAACCGTGTGCTCCAGATCCCGGGCTGGACCAACGCCTGGACCATGCCCATCAAGACCCGCATCGACATGCTGTCGACGGGGATCCGCACCCCGATCGGGATCAAGATCTTCGGCTCGGATCTCGCGGTGATCGAGCAGATCGGCATGGATCTCGAGCGCACCATCTCGCGCGTGCCCAACACGCGCAGCGTGTACTCCGATCGCAGCACCGGCGGCTTCTACCTCGACATCATCCCCGACCGCGAGGCGCTGGCGCGCTACGGCCTGACGCTCGGCGAGGTGCAGGACGTGATCGAAGCGGCCGTGGGAGGGCAGCCGATCGAGGTCACGGTCGAGGGGCGCAACCGGTTCACGATCAACGTGCGCTATCCGCGCGAGCTGCGCCAGGACGTCGAGCGACTGCGTCATGTCCTGGTGCCCCTACCGATGGGCGGCCGGCGCGCGCCCGGCGGCGCCGGCGGCATGGGGGCCGTGCCAGGCGCCGTGACCCGGCTCCTGGCGTCGGCGGGCGCATCCGATGCCGAGCCCGGTCCGATTGCGCAGGCCATGGGCGGGAGCACCAGCGGGACGAGCGGTGGGATGGGGGGCGGTCCGGGCGCGGGCATGGGGGGCGACGGCGCCGAGCGGCGCCCGCCGGCCGGTCCGACGGGGGCCGCACCCGCGACCGAGCGGTGGGGCGACGTTGGCGGCCAGCACGTGCCGCTCGGCCAGGTCGCGGAGATCCGCATCGTCACCGGGCCGCCGATGATCCGCGACGAGGCCGGGATGCTCGTGGGCTACGTGTACGTGGACATGGATGCCTCGAGGCGCGACATCGGCGGATACGTCGACGACGCGAAGCGGGCGGTGGCGCGCGACATGAAGCTGCCGCCGGGCTACTTCCTCAAGTGGACCGGACAGTACGAGCTGCTCCAGGCGATGCAGGCGCGCATGAAGTTCGTGGTGCCGCTCACGCTCGTCATCGTGCTGCTCCTGCTCTACTTCAACTTCGGGAATCTCACCGAGTCGCTGATCGTTCTGTGCTCGGTGCCGTTCGCGCTGGTGGGCAGCGTCTGGCTGATGGCCGCGCTCCACTACAACCTGTCGACCGCGGTGTGGGTCGGGATCATCGCCCTGGTGGGGCTGGCCGCGCAGACCGGGGTGGTGATGGTGGTGTATTGCGACAGCGCGTATCACGCCCGCAAAGCCCAGGGGCGGATCCGCGATCTGGACGACATCGTCGAGGCGACGCTCGAGGGCTCGGTGCAGCGGGTGCGGCCCAAGCTCATGACGGTCGCCACGATGATGATCGGGCTGGTGCCGCTGCTGTGGTCGCAGGGGTCGGGCGCCGACGTCATGAAGCGGGTCGCGGCGCCGATGGTCGGCGGCCTGTTCACCTCGGCGTTCCTGACGCTCGAGATCATTCCGGTGGTCTACACCTACTGGCGTTATGCGCAGCTCAAGCGGGAACAGAAGCAACGACACATCAGTGCGGCGTGATGTGGCTGAATGGGAGGGGTGCTCCAGGCCGGCCGTGAGGGCAGAGGCACCATGGCGGACGCCCGGTATGACTGACGGGCTGTCAGCGTCCCGGACAAGGTGGCAGGGCGGTTTGTGGAAGGCGTCCGGAGGCCGCCCGAGCGGAAGAGGGTGTCGCAAGAGATCATATGTACGAGGGCTCGGTTCTTGATGCATGCAGGCTCGATTCTTGCGGTGCCTTGCGGGAGCATGGACATCGACGCATCAGTGAGGCGTGAGGCCGCGGAATGGGAGGGTCGATGATGCGGGGAATCGCGTTGATCGCGTTGATCCTGGTGGGAGTTGCAGGGTGCGGGAAGTCCACGTCGTCGACGGCGCCCAGCGGCACGGTCGCGGCGGCCGGACAGCAGGTGCAGGTGACCAAAAGCGGGTTCGTGCCCAGCGCGATCCAGGCGTCGGTTGCCGAGCCCTGCACGCTGATGGTGACGCGCACCACCGACATGACGTGCGTGCGCGACTTCGTCATGCCGATGTACGGCATCGACCGGCCGCTGCCGCTCAATCAGCCGACCGAAATCATGTTCACTCCAACGCAGTCGGGGAACGTTCCCTTCAGCTGTCAGATGGGGATGGTGAACGGCATGGTGACGGTCAAGTAAAAAGTCTCCGATGAGAATCGGCGCTGTGATGCTCCTGATCGCCGTGCTGGGAGTGCTCGGCTGCGCGTCGCGGTCCGCGCCGGCCCGGCAGTCCGACGGCGCCATTGCCATCGCGGTCACCGAGAAGGGCTTCGAGCCGGCGGTGGTACGCGTGCCGGCGGGCAAGCCCGTGACGCTGGTGGTGACGCGGAAGGCGGAGCGGACGTGCGCCACGGAGATCGTGATCGCCGAGGAGAACGTGAAGAGGGACCTTCCGCTCGGTCAGCCGGTCGAAATCTCGTTCACGCCGACCCGGGCGGGCGAGATCCGCTACGCCTGTGGCATGGACATGCTGAGCGGGAGAGTGATCGTGGAATGAGCGCAGGCGTGGCGGCACTCCCGCCGTCACGCATGATCCAGGCGTCATCCTCCCGAGCGGCGTGACCGCCCGCGGGCCTCCACAAGCCGGCGCCCGGTGGTCCTGAGGCGACCACCGGGCGCCGGTGCGACGCATCTTCCGGCCGGCAGTCCCGCAGCGGGTCCGCGCTCGGCCGCGCCCACGGAGTTCGTGGACTCGTTCGGCGGGGAGATCTCTGCACCTCCGCGCCTGAGCGCATTCCACGCCCGCGGCGGCCGCGCGTCAAATTAAAATTCGCTGCGCGCGCTACGACAACGCCTTCGCGCGCTCGACCACCAGCGTCACGGCATCGAGCGTCTCGTCCACCCGGCCTTCGACGCGCACCACCTCGCCCGCCCAGGCGGCGGCGCCGGCGAGCGCGCGGTAGGCGTCGGGGAACAGCACGCACTCGGCGAGACCACTCTGGTCCGCAAGGGTCAGGAACATCATGCTGGCGCCGGCCCGGGTCTCGACGCGGCGGCGCGCGCACGGCATGCCGACCAGCGCCGCCCGCCGCCCGGCGCGCCCCGGCAGCGCGGCGGCCGGGGCGGCGTCGCGGCGCGCCGCGGCCGGCACGAAGCACTCGAGCGGATGGCCGCTGAACCACAGCCCGGTGCTGCGGCACTCGCCGCGCACGCGCTCGGCGGGCGACAGCTCGGGCAGCTCCGGCAGCGCCATCGGCGGCGCGGCGTCGTCGAGCAGCGGCTCGCCGCCCGGGCCGACCAGCACCCGCGCCGCGCCCGCGCGCACGTCGCGCGCGCCGCGCGCGGCGCCCACGCCGTTCGCGACCCGCGCCTCGAGCAGCAGCGAGGCGCGCGTGCGCGAGGTCGAGTCGAGCGCCCCGGCCAGGATCAGCGCCTCGAGCTCGGGCAGCGTGGGCCGCGCCCGCGCCCCCAGATCGGCGAGGCTCCGGAACCGGTGCTCGGCGCGCGCCGCGACGATGCGGGCGCCGGTCGCCGCCGCCAGCCCCGCGATCCGGCCCAGCCCGACCCGCACCGCGCCCGCTTCGAGGGTCGTGTCCCACGCCGAGCTGTTGACGCACGGGGCGCGGAACTGGACGCCATGCCGGCGCAGGTCCTCGACGTGCACCCAGGTCGGGTACATGCCGGCGTGGTGGTTCAGCACCGCGGTGGCGTAGGCGGCGGGATGGCGCGCCTTGAGCGCCGCGCACTGCCAGCCCAGCGTGCCGTAGCCCGCGGCGTGCGCCTTGCAGAACGCGTAGGCCGCGAAACGCGTGAGATCGCGCCACACCGCGCGGGCGGTCTCGCGCCCGATCCCCGACGCCGCGGCGCGGTTCACGAATCCGGCCTCGAGGGCGCGGAACGCCGGGTCGCCGCGCGCCGCGCCGATCGCGCGCCGCAGCTCGTCGCCCTCGGCGAGCGACAGGCCGGTGAGCGCCGCGGCGACGCGCATGACGTCCTCCTCGTAGAGCATGATGCCGTGGGTGGGGCTTAAGACCGGCTCGAGGCTGGGGTGCGCGAAGGTCGGGGGCTCGAGCCCGCGGTGGCGGCGGCAGTAGAGCTCCTTCATCCCCGACTCCGCGGCGCCGGGGCGGATCAGCGCCACCGCGGCGATGGTGAGATCGAGCGTGCCGCAGCGCAGCATGCGCAGCAGGTGGCGCATCGCCGGCGACTCGAGCTGGAAGCAGTTGAGCGTATCGCCGGCCGCGATGCGCGCCGCGGCGGGCGGGTCGTCGCCCGCCAGGCGCTCGAGATCGGGCGGCTCGGGCCCGGCGCCGGCCGCGGCCTCGCGCCGCGCCAGGCTCAGCGTCTCGCCGATCGTGGTCAGCGCGCGGTTCCCGAGCAGATCCATCTTGACCAGCCCGATCGCCTCGATCGCCCGCATCTCGAACTGGGCGACCACCACGTCCTTGGCGGCCCGCTCGAGCGGCAGGTACCAGGTCAGCGGGCGGTCGGCGACCACGATGCCGCCGCAGTGGACCGAGAGATGGCGCGGCGCCCCGGCGAGCCGCTCGGCGAGCCGCAGCGCCTCGGCCAGCGGCGGCTCGCGCCAGTCGATGGCGCGCGCCGCGGGCAGCGCGGCGAGGTGATCGAGGTAGGGGGCGGGCAGCTCGCGCGGGATGCGGCGCGCCAGCGCGTTGACGCGGTCGTTCGAGACCCCCAGCGCCTTGGCGGTCTCGCGGAACGCCGAGCGCGCGCCCAGCGTGGCATGGGTCGAGATCATCGCCACGCGGTCGGCGCCGTAGGTGGCGTAGACGTGAGCGATCACCTCGTCGCGGCGCTTCCAGCACAGGTCGATGTCGAGGTCGGGGCAGTCGCGACGCGTGGGGTGGAGGAAGCGCTCGAAGTAGAGCCCGTAGCGCAGCGGATCGACGTTGGTGATGCCGAGCGCGTAGGCCACGATCGAGCCGGCACCCGAGCCGCGCCCCACGGTCGGGATGCCGCGCGCGCGCGCGAAGCCCACGATCTCGGCGACCAGCAGGAAGTAGTCGGTGAAGCCGAGCCGGTCGATGATCGCGAGCTCCTCCGCCAGCCGCGCCGCGGCGGCGCGGTCGCCGGCGCCGTAGCGGCGCCCCAGCCCCTCGTGCGCGAGGCGCCGCAGCTTGAGCGGCCCGGTCTCCCCCGGCGCCAGCGGGGCGCGCGGAAAGATCGGCGTGCCGAGCTCGAGTTCGAGCCGGCAGCGCGCGGCGATCTGGCGGTTGTTGGCCAGCGCCTCAGCCGCCGCCTCGGGGATCCCCGCCCCGTCGCAGGTCGCGCGCACCCGCCGCTCCCACTCCGCCGGGCCGGCGAGCCACGCCTGGCGCGCGCAGAACGCCTCACCCGGCATGCGCTCGAGCAGCTCGCCGGCCGCAGCGGTGACCGCGACGCGGTGGGTCTCGTAGTCGCGCGCATGGAGCAGCGCGGCGTCGCCGGTCGCCACCAGCGGCAGCCCCAGCCGGCGCGCGAAGGTCATGCGCCCGCCGAGCCCGGCGCGCTCCTCGGGCAGCCCGCGCAGCCCCATCCACAGCCCGCCGGCGCGCGCGTCGCGCGGCGCGGGCCGCGCCACGCCGGCCGCCGCCGGCACGCCGGCGCGATGCAGCGCGACCGCCAGCCCCGCCGACTCGACCACCACGTGGAGCCCGGCGGCGTGCTCGGCGATGCTGCCCGCGAGGTCGAAGCCGTCGTCGAGATGGCGCGCGGTCAGGATGCGGCACAGGTTGGCGTAGCCGCGCCGGTCGAGCGGCAGCAGCAGCGCCGCGGCGCCGGGCTCGAGCCCCGTGACCTCGGCGCCCAGCAGCGGCGTGAGCCCCGCGGCGCGCGCCGCGCGGTAGAAGCGCACCGCGAGGTAGAGGTTGTCGCGGTCGGTGAGCGCGAGCGCTCCGTAGCCCAGCTCGAGCGCGCGCTCGATCAGCGCCTCGGGCGCGGCGGTGCCGAGCAGCAACGAGCCGTGCGAGCGCGCGCGCAGCGGGACGAAGGTGCTCATGGCGCGTGTCCGGCGGGCGTACCGCGCCGCGCGCGGCTCAGCGGCGGGCGCGGAAGTTGCGCGGCTCGAGCACGCGATCGAGCAGATCGTCGCCGCGCTCGATCTCGTCGATGCTCAGCCGCGGGCCCCGGCCCGGGAAGCGGAAGCGGCACAGCGCGAGGTCGGTGCCCTCGATCCACCCGATGACCAGCGCGTGGCGGTCCTCGCCGGGCAGGCGCACCCACATCGTCGCCACGTCGTAGTCGCCGACGCGCTGGGTCCAGCGCCGCAGCACCTGCGTGGGGTCGAGCCTGAGCGCCCGCTCGAGCGCCGGCGCCGGCGCGGAGCGCGGGCCGAAGGCCCCGCGCTCGAGCTCGACCTCGGAGCGTATCCCGGCCGCCAGCGAGTCGCCCGGCTCGCGTGCGATCTCGCGGCACAGCGCCTCGGTGCGATCGAGCGGCGAGCCGCTGGCGGCGGAGCGGGTCCAGCGCACGAAGCCCGCGCCGGCGAGCGCGGCCGCCAGAGCGAAGAGCACCGGCCACGGGACGTAGCGGGCG
>Ga0306921_10000183_pt1 | contig 48528 bp, 35 predicted proteins | sample sta12Cox44000080_FD_203760 | JGI IMG/M metagenome (GOLD analysis project Ga0306921, IMG submission 203760) | Lab enrichment of tropical soil microbial communities from Luquillo Experimental Forest, Puerto Rico - statoxic.12C.oxic.44.000.080 (v2)... | ecosystem: Environmental > Terrestrial >... | reverse complement strand
CAAAAACGTCGTGGCGAGCAAGGTAAAGGCGAGCGCGAATAGAATCAATCGTCGAGACAAAGTGATCCTCCTGAACTTAGGCGCGTCGAGAGCATACGAAGGGATGGAAAGCCAAGCAAGGGCGATTTAAGCCCCTTTCAGCCCCGAAAGAGCTAAGCTCAAGGGGCTATCCGGAGTGGTACCGGTGGACTATTGGCCAAAAACACTCCCTGGACGGATACTCCTACGTGGAGGTTGAGGCATGTTCTCCGCCATGCTGCTCGCCATCTCGGTCGTCGCGATGTTCCAGTTCGCGCTCTTCTACTGGCGCGCTGTCTTGACGGGTGTGGCTACGCAGCCGATCTCCGAGCGCGTCCTTGACGCAGTCCAGGTTGCCGAGACCGACCTGCAAGGCGCCGACTTCGAGCGCCTCGCCAGCCTTCACGAACTCACCCCCGAACTCAACGCCGATAAAAGCGGACTCGGTTTCGTCAGCTTTTACTACAACCTGGTAAGCAAGGTGGAAAAGCTCTTCGGCGGCCTGTCTCCGGCAGTGCTCAACTGGGGCGCGCGCGAACGCGTCCTCTGCGCGCGCTACGCCGCCGTGCAGATCGGCCACCGCCTGCAGGCCAATCTCGCCCAAGCCGCTTCCATGCGCTCCTGCTAGTTCCGCAGCAAGCTCCTCTAACATTCACTGGCTCGTCCCCGCAAGTCTCTGGATTGTCATATTCTCTGCCGCGCCGCGGTGCTAAGATAGCGGCCCGCCTACCTGAGATTCCCTGAAAGGAAAGACCAATGCCAGAACTAGAGCAAATGAAGCAGAAGTACGCGTCGGTGTTGAACTTCATCAACCAGCAAGGAGTGCGCCTTGCCCACGTGCACATCCAGGACAACAAACTCTACATTGAAGGCGCCTGCGGCACGGAAGCGATCAAGAACAAGATTTGGGACCAGGTCAAGCTGGTGGATCCCAGCTTCAGCGATCTGACCCTGAACTTGTCGGTGGATCCTTCGCTAGCCCCGAAGCAACAGATTTACACGGTCGCGGCCGGCGACTCGCTCTCGAAGATTGCCAAACAGTTTTATGGCAATGCCAACGAATACATGAGGATCTTCGACGCCAACAAGGACAAGCTTACCGATCCCAACACGGTCAAGGTGGGGCAGCAGCTCGTCATCCCCAACTAAATTCTCAACGCAAATCAGATTGATTCAAGCGAGAAAGGCGCGGGCGGAACAATCATTTCCTCACGCGTTTTCTTTCTCCGTTCGCAATCGGGTGAAACGCTCCCGCGAGACTGGGAGAGTACGCCCCACCGGGCTTCAGCCCCTGAGGCTGCCTGCTCAATATCCCCATCGCAGCAACACGCCACCGGTGGTGTAACCGGCGCCAACCGCGGCCAATAGTACAAGGTCGCCCTTCTTCAATCGGTCTTCCCGCACCGCGTCGCGCAGTCCCAGCGGAATCGTGCCGCCGGTGGTGTTGCCGTACCGATCGATGTTCACCATGATCTTTGAGTCTTCCACGCCCAGGCGTTCCTGCGTCGCGCGAATAATCCGCAAATTCGCCTGATGCGGCACCAGCAGCTTCATGTCCTTGCTCGTAAATCCGTTGCGCTCCAGCAGCGTTGTGGAAACCTCCGCCATCCGCCGCACGGCATATTTGAACACCTGCGAGCCGTCCTGATGGACCACGTGCATATTTTTGTCCACGGTTTCGTGGCTCGAAGGATGCAGCGAGCCTCCGCCGGGCATGCACAGAAACTGTCCGCCCGCGCCGTCAATATCGTGGACGAAATCAATAATCCCCTCGTCCGGACCGGCCGGCTCGACGAGCACCGCCCCCGCGCCATCGCCAAACAGCACACACGTCGCACGGTCCTTATAATCGAGGATCGAGCTCATCGCGTCGCTGCCGATCACCAGCGCCTTCCTGTGCGTGTCCGCGCTCACAAACTGCGCGCCCACGGTCAGCGCGTACGTAAATCCCGAGCACGCCGCGGACAGATCGAAGCCCCAGGCTTTCTTCGCGCCAATGCGCGTTTGCACCAGGCAGGCCGTCGCCGGAAACATCATGTCCGGAGTCACGCTGGCCACCACGATCAGGTCAATGTCTTCCGGGTTCGTGCCCGTTTCCTGCAGCAATTGCTTGGCGGCTTCCGTTGCCAGGTGCGAAGTGGCCGTGCCATTGTCCACGATGTGGCGCTCGCGGATGCCGGTGCGCGTGCGAATCCACTCGTCGTTGGTCTCCACCATTTTTTCCAGGTCGGCGTTGGTCAGCACGCGCGGCGGAACATACCCGGCTACACCCGTAATTTTTGCGGCAAGGCGACGAGACATGATGCTCCTTGAGATTTGCCCACGTGCGGCAGAGCCAACCGACTGCACTGCCAACGCACCGCGAAGCGATCGAGCTGCAAGGTCAATCCACTGGGCGGTCGCACGCCAAAGAAAGTCCGATTGTATGCGATGCCCTTTGTCCGAAACAAGCGCGCCCACCGGCCGTCCTACCGCTTGTTATCCGCAACCCGTCATTCCGAGAAGCGCAGCGGCGAGAAATCCCTCTTTCACGAGCACCACGGAAAAGAGAGATTGCTCGGGCAAAACCGGTCCTCGGAATGACGGGGGCGCAAACACCCTACTCCGCCCGCAAAATTTCATACCTCCACGTCACCTGGGCCGTCTTCTTCAGCATCGCCGCCACGGAACAATATTTTTCCTCGCTCAATTCAATCGCGTGTTTTACCGCAGCTTCCTCGAGAGGCCCGTGCAACCGGTACAAAATTTCCAGATTCGTCCATACCGTGGGCGGCTCCACGGCGCGTTCGCCGCTGCAAATCACTTCGAGCGACTGCAGCTTCTGCCGCTTTTTCTCCAGGATCGTCACGACGTCCGTCGCAGTGCACGCGCCCAGCGCCAGCAACACCAACTCCATCGGCCCGGGCGCGTTGTTGGACGCGCGGTCCGAATCCACCGCCAAGGCGTGCCCCGAGGGCCCAATCGCCACAAATTTCTGCTCGCCAATCCACTTCACACTTGCCGTTTGCATGTGCCTTCCTCTCGCGTAGGGGAACGATGTATCGTGCCCTCTTGGGGTTGTAGGGGCCGCCTTCGGAGGCGGTCCGCAACTTACACAGCTCGGTTCTTGAGCTGGCATTCCGTCCCTCGCATTATAGAAGCCCGAAGCAGCGTGTCCAGCGATTGGCTCTCGGGACTCCGGTGTTCGGAATTGAGGCAGGGCCACCCGCCAGGCTGTTCGGCGGTGGCGGGCAATAGTTAACAGTGATCAGTTTTCAGTTATTAGTTGTTAGCCTAGGAGAAGAGAGGAATTCGCCACAGAGAGCACAGAGAAGAGAAGAACCAGCCTGAAGGCTGGCACAGACAAAAGCGCCTGTGCTACAGGAGTTCTTCATGGCGCTGTAACAATTCGAGTGGTAAGTTGTAAATCCTTCCCAAGCACGAACAAAGTGCGGGATTCGGCTCGCCCAACCTATCCCCCGGGCAAAAAGGAGCATCGCGATTGCTACACCTTCTTCCGCAACATCCGCGCAGCAACAACTCCACGAAAAACTGGTTGATGTGTTCAGTTTGCTTTTTGGAGTTGCATCCCGGTTACCGGCCGATGCACGCGAAAGGCATCGTTTGCGAAGGCACGTTCGTCCCGGCCGCGGCTGCGGCTTCGCTGAGCCGCGCGCCGCATTTCCAGCGTGAATCCGTGCCAGTGACGGTGCGGTTTTCGGATTCCACCGGCTTGCCGGATATTCCCGACGGTGATCCCAACGCCAGCCCGCGCGGCCTGGGCATCAAATTTCACCTGCCCGGCGGCGCGGAGGCGGACATCATCGCGCATTCCGTCAACGCTTTTCCCGTCGGCACCGCCGAGGAATTTCTGGAGTTGCTGCAAGCCGTGGCGGCAAGCGGTCCCGGTGCGCCGAAGCCCACGCCCATCGAAGCGTTCCTGGGAACGCATCCGCGTGCGCTGAAATTTGTGACCGCGCCGAAGCCCGCCCCGGCCAGCTTCGCTAGCGAATCGTATTATGCGATGAACGCGTTTCGCTTCACCAATCGCGACGGCGTGAGCCGCCATGCGCGCTACCAGATTCATCCCGCGGATGGTGAGGCGCTCTCTCCGACGCGGAAGCGGCCCAGCGGCCGGCGAATTATCTCTTCGATGAACTCTCTCAGCACCTGCAGCGCGGCCCCGTGGAGTTGCGGCTGGTTGCGGAACTCGCCGAGCCGGGCGGTCCCGTGAACGATGCGTCCATGAGCTGGCACGAAGGCCGGACGAAGCTGGAGCTGGGCACGGTCCGACTGGTGAAGCGAGTAGCGGATAGCGACGCGGCGCAGCGCAAATTGGTTTTCGATCCCGTGCACATTGCCGACGGGATCGAGTTGTCGGACGATCCCCTTCCCGCGGTGCGGTCGGCGGTCTACAGCATTTCCTACAAGCGCCGCAACGCGTAACGGGAGCAAATCAGGGGTTGCGTGAAAGAAGAGAAGCGACTTCGATGATGGGGTTGGGAAGCTGTCGCATGGCCCGGACAAAGGCTTCGACGAGACGGGGATCGAACTGAGTGCCACCGCAGCGCTCAAGTTCGGCGAGGGCTTGTTCGGCAGTGCGTCCCTTCTTGTAGCTGCGGTCGCTGGTGATGGTGTCGTAGGAATCGGCGATGGTGATGATGCGCGCGCCGAGGGGAATACTTTCGTTGGAAAGCGCCTTGGGATAACCGGAGCCATCGAAAAATTCGTGGTGGTGCAGGACCATAAGGCGGATGCGCGCGAGAGGTGCGAGCGGCTCGAGAAGTTTTCCCCCGAAATTTACGTGCGTCTTCATGGTTTCCCATTCTTCGGGATTCAGCGGGCCGCTCTTATTCAGTATGTGCTCAGGGATGCCGACCTTTCCGACATCGTGAAGAACTGCGGCGAGGCGAATCTCTTCGACTTCGGGTTCGGACATGCAGAGGGATTCGGCGAGCAGCGCAGCGTAGGCAGCCACTTTCTGGGAATGGCCCTGGGTGTATTGATCCTTGGCATCAATGGCGTAAGCGAGTGAGGTCACGGTATCAAGAATGGATTGTGGCAGCGAGGAAGGGCCTCCCTCAGCCGGTCCCAGCGAAGATTCCGAAGGTGGCAGGGAATCGGTGAACTGACGAAGACGCTGGTGGATTTCATCGAAGGCTTCGGGCCCTGTGGAAAAGAGACGCTTCAAGGTAACGCCGAGATAGGCTTCGAGAACGTCGCGCTTCCAGCGGCGGGCTTCCTTGGGATCCACGTGATCAGCGGTAGAGACGGTGTTGCCGCCTTGATGCTTGGAGAGATACATGGAGGCGTCGGCGACCTGAATGAGTTCCTGCGGCGAAGAGCCGTGGAGCGGATAGCAGGCGATGCCGAAGCTGGCGCTGATATTTTTCTCGCGCAAGAGCGGATCGGCGGCCACCCAGCCGCGCAGCTTGGAGGCCAACTGGCGCGCCTGTTCCATAGTGGTTTCCGGCATGAGGATGACGAACTCGTCTCCGCCATAACGGGCGACGACGTCGGAGCGGCGGCAATTGGTTTCGAGGATCTGGCCAACGCGCTGAAGGACCAGATCGCCTTCGAGGTGGCCATAGAAATCGTTGACAAACTTGAAGCGGTCGAGGTCCATGAGGACCAGGGCGAACGAACGGCCCGCGCGCGAAGAACGCTTCCATTCCGAGGAAAGCGCTTCCATGAAGAAACGATGCGTCTTGACGCCGGTGAGGCCGTCGGTGATGGCCTGTTCCTGGGCTTTTTGGAAAGTCAAAGCATTGTGGAGCGCGCCGGAAATGAGGTCGGCAAGGGTGCTGAGAAGCAGTGTTTCTTCCTCGGAAAAATCCACGCGATCCTGGGTTTCCACGTAAAGAACGCCATGAAGATAATCGGCATAAAAAATCGGGAGGGCCATGGCGGTGAGGGAATCCGGGAGAACCGGTTGTGCGCCACTTTGCGTGTTGGCGGTGGATCGGAAGACGCTGGATTTTCCGGTACGCGCCACTTGGCCGATCAATCCCACGTCGAGCGGGAAACGGCGGCCCATGGCGCCGCGGCGCGCGCCGCCTTCGGCGTGGACAACCAGTTCGCGCGTGGTGTAATCGAGTAGGGCGATGCCGATGTGGTCGTAGGTCAGGCCATTTTCCAATTGCTCGGTGATTTTTGCCAGGACCTCGTCGGGGTTAAGCGTGGCGATGGCGTCGCGGGAAATGAGGTTGAGGAGATTGAGGTGACGCGCCTTGGTGCGCTCTTCCTGGAAGAGGCGTGCATTTTCGATGGCGATACTGGCTTCGCTGGCGAGCACGCGCAAGAGTTCGAGATGGCCTTCGTCGAAAGAGCGTTCCTGGTCGGAATAGATGCACAGTGCGCCAATGGCGTGGTCGTAGGCAACCAAAGGAACGCCGCAAAACGAGCCGGTGGTGCGCAGAGGATCGACGCCGAGCTTGCGGGCTTCGGTAACGTAATTATCACGGATGAGGACGGGCTGGCGCGTGCGGAGTATGTATTCGGTCAGGTGGTTGGCGGCGGGGCGGCCGCGCTTCGGCATGCGCACGGCGTCCACCATCTCCAGTTCGAACTGGATGAAATCCCGCACGGGGTCGATGGAAGCGAGATAAAGATTTTCAACGTCAAAGAGCCGGCGCAGCTCTTCCCAAATCTTGCGGAGGAGATCTTCCTTGTTCAGCGTGGAGCTGAGGGCGCGGCCGATTTCGTTGAGGACGTGGAGTTCCTCGGAGCGGCGGGAGGTCTGCTGGATCAGGTAACTGTTTTCGACGGCCATGCCGATCTGGTGGCCGAGCGCAAGAAGTAGTCGCAGCTCGGCGGGAGTGAAGCGGCGATTGTCGGGCGAGCCGAGGAGGAGCAAACCGAAGGCTTTTTCCTTGGCCTGAAGACTGATCACTACAACGCTTCGCAAGCCATTCCTGAGGCCAAGTTCGCGGAAACGGCGGATGGGCTCGTCTTTTTCGAGAGTCGTGAGATTGTCGTCTCGCAGATCGCGAAAGCCGAGCAAGCCGCCCAGGCGCGAGACCAGCCCGACAAGGTAATCGTCAAGGCCTTCTTCCTGTGCAGTGCGGCAGAACGCGTCGGGGATGCCCGCGGAGACCACCGAGGTCGGCCCATTCGGGTCGCCGTGATGCAGAAAGAGAGCGCCCGAGGGAAGACGTACCACGCCGAGAACGCGGTCCAGGGCCTGGGCAAGCATGCGCTGAATTTCGCCGCCGGCAAAACTGGAAGTGGCTAGGTTGAGATTGGAAAGCGCCAACATGTTGCGCTCGACGCGGCGCTTCTCCTCTTCGTAAATGGCCATGACGGAAAACATGGAAACAAATACGGTGGGGATGGCGGAGATGGACAACATGGCTGTGCCGAGGGCCTCCGGCGTGACGTTCAGGAGATGAAAGCCAATGAGCACAAGGCCCCAGGCTGAGAAGGCGACGCCGAGGAGGCGATCGGCGAACGTTTCGTGGTGCTGGCTTTCCCACCAGAAAAGAAAGCCCACGGCGATATAAACCAGGGATGCCGGCACAAAAGAGGAGGCGGGCAACACTTGCAGCGCATTTGCGAGGGACCAGATCACCAGGGCCCCGGCGGCGCCAATAGCCGGCGCGATCCAAAGTCTCTTTCGGGTATAAACCTGTGCGCCGAGGAAAAAGCAAATCCCCGCGAAGCCGTATAAGGCATTATTCAGAGAAGTGAGAAGCGGGTTTGTGCCGATCCACTGCGAAAGGCCGGGCACCAGGTAGTGCAGGGCGTAGAAAACCCACGCGGCGGTCCAATACAGGAGATAGGTTTGGCGTTTCAGCGAATAGACATAGGCGAAGAACACCCCAATCAACAGGGTGCCGAGGAGAAAGCTGAGCGCGATGATGCTTTGAACCATGCTGGGCCTAAGTCCGCCGCGATTCGTGAGACGCCGATTGAGGGGAACGACAGGAGTGCTCCCTCTTTGCCTTATGGCGGTGCAAAGAGGCCTGAACGAACACACCCGACTGCCCGTAAAGGACACCCCAACCCGACACAAAACGAAGCACTCCCGATTATGAGGCAGGGGAAAAAGGAGCCGCAAGCGTACGTGGGTACTGGTAGCGTAAGAGGTAGTAGAAGGGGCGGTAACCAGGGGTGCCAGGGGTGGTTGGACGGAGCCAGCGTGGTTCCGATACACTGAAGTTTTCCGAGAAGAGAGCGAGACGCGACTCACCATGATGGAAGCTACGAAAAAACAGAGCGGAGCGGTGCGCGTGCGATTTGCACCTTCGCCGACCGGGTATTTGCACGTGGGCGGGGCGCGCACGGCGCTGTTTAACTGGCTGTTTGCGCGCAAAGAGCGCGGGACGATGATCCTACGTATTGAGGATACCGACGCGGAGCGCAACAAGCCGGAGCTGGTGGAAGGAATTATTGACGGGCTAAAGTGGCTGGGTGTGGATTGGGACGAAGGGCCGTACTACCAGTCGAAGCGGACAGAATTGTACCGCGAGGCCGCGAAGAAGTGCCTAGCGAACGGAACCGCGTTTTTGTGCTGCTGCCCACCGGAGCGTTACGTGGGTGGCGACCATGCCGAGGAAGGTGCAGAGGCTTCAAAGGTACGCCGGGTGGTGAGGTGTTCCTGCCGCGACGGCAAACCGTCTTCGACGGATACGAAGCCGGCGCTGCGCTTCAAGGTGCCTGTGGGCGGCACAACGAAGTTTTTTGACGCGGTGTTCGGCGAGCGTGAATTCTCAAATGACGAGATCGAGGATTTCGTACTCCTGCGCTCCGGAAAAGACGGTGAAGAGTTTGGCCAGGCGATGTACCAGATGAGCGTGGTGGCCGACGATATCGATATGCGCATCACGCACGTGATTCGCGGCGCGGACCATATTTCGAATACGCCGAAACAGGTGCTGCTTTATCGGGCGTTGGGCGCGGAGCCGCCGGTGTTCGCGCACCTGCCGCTAATTCTTGGACCGGACAAATCGCGGCTTTCGAAGCGGCACGGGGCGACGGACGTGAACTTGTACCACCGCGAGGGATTCTTGCCGGAAGCGTTCCGGAATTTTCTCGCGCTGCTGGGCTGGGCTCCGGGCGGGGATGAAGAGTTTTTGCGCACGAAGGAGTTACTGGAGAAATTTTCGCTGGAAGGCGTAAGCCGCACGAACGGCGTTTTCGACCGCGCTAAGCTGGAGTGGTTTAACACGCAGTATCTCCAGAAACTGCCGATCGAGGATTTGCTGCCGGAAGTGGAAGCGGAGCTGAAGCGCGACGGATTGTGGAAGGAAGAGTGGGCCACGGGCGCGGGGCACGAGTGGTTTTCGAAGACCGTGGATGTGCTCCGGCCGCGGGTGCGGCTGCTGCCGGACTTTGCGAGCTGGTCGCGGGCGTTTTTTAGCGATGAGTTCACGATCGATCCGGCGGCTAAGGCGAAATTCTGGAAAGATGAAAAGGTGCCGAGCCTGTTGGCCAGTTTAGCGGATGCACTGGCGGCTTTGCCGGAGTGGAACCATGATGCGTGCGATCACGCTTCACGGAAGGTGGCGGAGGATGTGGGCGCGAAAGCGGGATCGCTGATCAATGCGACGCGTGTGGCGATTGTGGGACAAGCGGTAGCGCCGCCGTTGTTCGATACGATGGTGGTGCTGGGGCAGGAGCGCGTGGTGCGAAGGTTGAGAGAAGCGGTGAAAGGATTGAATAAAGAAGTAAAGAAATAAGGACAACGCCGGACACGGACGCACTCAGAGTTACTTCCTGGAGAAAATTTCTGGGTTGGCGGATTTTGCGGCGGAGGAATCGGCGACCACGTTGATCATAGCTTCGACATCTTTCGTGACGGGCGGGAGGCAGATTTCGTTGCTGCAGGCCTGGTAGCGGAGCTTCATGGCGAGGTGCTGTGCGCCAAGCGCGGCGCTGGGCAGCACGGTGAGAGGCACACGTACGATTACGGTGTCCGTGTACACATTCAGCGGCTTGTTTTTGGAAAACGCGAAAGTCTGTAGAGTTCCCTTCGGATAAATAATATCACTCAGTTTGAAGCCTGCAGGGACTTCCGTCCTCAGGTCCGTCGGAATCAGATAGTCGGCGCTGACTTCGCGCGCATTCACGTGAAAGCCTGGGCGAATTTTCAGGGCCACTGCGATCTGGAAGCTCATTCCGCGAGCAACCGGATCAGAAGAAGTGTACGCCGTGGGAGCGACGACGTCCTTGCCCGAGGGCATTTGCGAGCCTGCCAGAGCGGGTAGAAGCAGTGTTGCGAAAAAGAGAAGCGCGACGAAGGCGGCGGCAAAGGATTTCACACGGTCACCTGGGTACCCAGTTGTTGGGAGATTACACGGCTCATCACGGCATATAAATCCTCGCCGGTTTTTTCATGGATGAAGGCGTTGCGCGCTTCATTCCAGGCGAGCTTAAAACTGGTGGAGAGCGCGGAGACCCAGATCTCGCGGATCGCTGTGTTCGGGGAGATGACGAATTTCGCGGGCCCGGGCTCCTCGAAAATCACTTCGAGCTTGCCGCTTTCGCCCTCGACATCGAAACCCTGCGCGTCGCCTAGATGCAGCAAGCGCTTCTTCATTTCTTCAAAAAGAGCGTCAGCCTTTTTTTGGAAGTCGTGTTCAGCAAGCATGAATGGTCCGATCAGAGTTGCGCTTCGATGGCTCTTTCGAGTTCGTCGCTGCTCTTGAGTCCCTGAAACTTGGCAACGACTTTACCATCGCGGGAAATCAGAAAGCTCGTTGGGTAGCCGAGAATGCCGCCGAACTTGTCCGCGGCCTCGTCCGTGCCCAGCCAGATGGGATAGCTCATCGGCAATTGCCGGCCGTTAACGTCGAAGCGCTCCTTGGCGATGAAAGGCGCGACGGCGCTTTTGCCTTCCTCGTCCATGGCCACGCCGACAACCGTAAAACCGCGCGAGCCGTATTTGGCCTGCATATCAATCAGCCAGGGAATCTCGATGCGGCAAGGGTCACACCACGTGGCCCAGAAATTCACGAAGACCACTTCGCCTTTGTAATCGGCGAGTGTGACTTCCTTGCCGTCCAGATCTTTGAGCTTGAATTCGGGCGCGGGCGTTCCGGCTTTGATGTCCGTTGCAGGCTTTCCAGTGGCATTTGGCGTTAAGTTGGATTTGCCCTGGAGGCGCGTGGCCTTATCCGCGTAATACGTGAGCCCGATCAGGAAAAGAACAGTGACAATGATGATGCCAACTTTTTTCATAGCGACTTTATCCATCCCATATAAATTCTTTACATCGAAAAGCGATTCAAAAACGTAAGTTTAGCCGAGAGCCAGGTCAGCTTGTTAAAGAAGACCAGGCCGCCGACGAACAAGAGCAGCGCCCCGCTGAAAAGCTCCACGGCGTGGAGATGCTTGCGGAAATTCTGGTAGAAGCGCAGAAACTGGCTGAGGCCAAGAGCGGTGAGGAGAAAAGGAACGGCAAGCCCCGCGGAATAAACGGCGAGAAGCAGAACGCCGCGAGAAACCGTATCGCTGGTGGCGGCAAGAGCCAGCACCGTAGCAAGAATCGGGCCGATACAAGGTGTCCAGCCGAACGCGAACGCGAATCCCAGAAGGAAGCCGCTCAGTATGCCGGGCTTCTTGGTGTCCGTATTGCGCAGGTGCACATCGCGATTGAGCCAGCGGGCAAATTGCGGACCGAGGAAACCGATGATAGAAAGGGAAAAGAAGTGGCTGGCGCCGAGGCCCAAAAAGAGCGGTCCGTGATGAACGAGGGACGCGATGCCAAGAGCAACGAGGATCCCGCCGAGGATAAGGCCCGCGCGGACATTCATGCGCATCAAGCCGCCAAGAAGGTGCAGGCCAAACAGAAGGATCAAGGCCCCGGCCAAGGGTGCGAGCAGGGAACGATTCTGGCGCAAAAAACCACCTACGGCGCTGGCGGAAGCGCCAAAGGAAATAAACACGACGGAAAAACCGATAACGAAGGAAAGCGAGGAAGAGAATAACCCGGATTTCGGTTGCTGGCCCTGGCGCAACTGATCAACGCCAATGCCTGAGAGCATTGAAATATAGCCGGGAACGAGAGGCAAAACGCAGGGCGACAGGAACGAAATGAGCCCCGCGAGGAAGGCTCCGGCCAAGGAAACATCAGTCATGTCGTATGCCTGTCCTTTTCGTTTCTATTCTCGCACAAAACAGGGCGGCGATTGGTGCTGCTCGGCAATGCGGCGCGGCATCCCTTTTGTACCCCTACGGGATTAGACGCAGGGCAGAGAAAGGGTTACAAGTGCCGGAAGCGGATTGCGGCAATGTGTCGCATCGTGAGCCTGCATCAACCGCATATTGCTGAATAGAGGGAAGTTATTTTGGGATGAAAGGGTCCGACGCTTGCCATTGCCCCTAGCGGCAAACTTTCGGCAGGTGCGCATGATCTGGACGCCAAACAAAGTGACGTTGCTGCGTGTGATCGTGGGATTTATTGCGGTGAGCTTGTTCGGGCGTGGTGCTTGGCAAAACCTGCTGGCTGTGGCGCTAACGGTCACCTCGATTGCACTGGATGCACTCGACGGGCATATCGCGCGGACAAAAAACATGACCACGCCAGTGGGAGCGCAAATCGACATGCTCGGCGACCGCGTGATCGAGAACATGTACTTCACGTATTTCGCGGTGGTGGGCATGGTTTCTCTGTGGCTGCCGATACTGTTTTTTGCGCGCGGGGCGGTGACCGATTTCTTGCGCGGGCTGGCCATGAGGGCAGGGCATTCCGGCTGGGGAGCGAACGCCATGCCGCAAACCTGGTGGGGAAAGACTCTGGTAGCTTCGCGCTGGAGCCGAGGCGCGTACGCGGCGCTGAAGTGCATCTGCTTCTGTTATCTCGGATTGGAAATGGCGCTTACGCACGGTCCGGTGCAGTTGCTGGGGCCGATGACGCTGGATGTGCACGCGGCAATTCGCGCCGGCGCGCAAATCCTTGCGTGGGTGACGGCGGCGTTTTGCGTTGTGCGCGGCTTGCCTGTGCTGCTGGAAGGCTGGAAGTTCTTTGCCGGAAATCTTTCAAGCACGAAGCCGCGCCGGTCTGCGCAGAGAGGCGCCGCATGAGTACCGCAAGCAGTAACCCGAATCGAGTGGGCACATTCTTCGACGTGGATGGCACGCTGGTTCCCGAGCCATCTCTGGAGCGGCGTTTTTTTGAGAGATTGCGCTGGAACGGCGCGATTCCACTGGCCAATTATTTGCGATGGAGCATGGAAGCGCTGCGGCTGCGGCCGAAGGGAATTGCATGCCTTGCTCACGGAAACAAGTTCTACTTGCGCGGCGTGCGTACGGATCAGGTATTTCAGTTGCTCGAATCCATCTTGTTCTATGAAGAAGGAATCGAGCGAGTGACATGGCACGCGCGGCAGGGGCACGAAGTTGTTCTTGTGAGCGGGACTCTGGAGCCTCTGGCGCAGATGGTGGCAACGGCGCTGGAGTGCGAACTCGAAGCGCGCGGCGTAGAATGCCACGTGCAAGTCTGTGCGACGCGGATGGAGGAAGATCACGGGCGCTGGACGGGCCGAGTGATCGGAGACGCGATGCATGGAGAAGCAAAAGTTCGCGCGATCGCGCGCCTCGCCCAGGAGCACAGGTTCGATCTAAACCTTTCGCACGCTTACGGAAACACGCTGGTCGACAGGCCGATGCTTTCGATGGTGGGCCGGGCACACGCGGTGAATCCGGGAAAGGAAATGGCCACGCTGGCGAACCTTTTCGATTGGCCCGTCTGGCACTGGCACACGGAAAAGAACATGAACGGCCAAAGCCTTTCGCATCTGAAAACAAAATGCGCGGATAGCCAGATATGAGTATAAGAAGAGCAGAACAGCATCGTGAAGAGACGACGACTTCGGCGTGGCCAGTGCCGGGTCCCTATCAGGGGGACGAAAGTTCGATGATGGAAGCGGAATCCCCGATGGTCCGTTTGGAGGACATGACGCGGCGGAGACTGGCCACCCTCTGGGCGGCGTGTGGAGCTTTCGAATGGGTGGCGCTCGGCTATCTGGCCGTCACGAGCGTGTTGATCGCGCTCTTTACATCGAACGTAAAACACCCGCTGCGATTGCTGGGCGCGCAGGCGGGAGTGGCGGCTTTGCTGTTTTTCTTGAGTTGGGCCGGCGAGTGGGCGGAAATAAGGCGAGCAGAAAGCGGCCGAACGCTGACTACCCGGTGGTGGCATTTTTGGCGGCACTGGTATCCGCATCTTTTTTTTCTGTTTTGCTTTGAAGAGCTGGCGTACCTGATGCGATTGATCCGTCCGGATTGGCAGGACGCCAAGCTGATCGCGTTCGACTACTGGCTGACGGGTGTGAATCCGTCCGTGTGGCTCGAACAGTTCGCGACGCCGTTCCGCAATGATGCGATGCAGCTTATCTACTTTACCTATTTCACCTATTTGCTGATTGTTGGCGGAGTTTTTTATTTTCGCAAAGAGTGGCAAGCCTACTGGTCGGTGATGACCTATTCCATGGTCGGCTATTCCATCGGATACCTGATCGCGATTTTCTTCCCGATCGAAAGTCCGTGGTTCTCGATGGCAGGGTGGTGGAAAGCGCCTCTCGCAGGCGGGCCGTTCACGGCGATAATGAATTTCATCGAGCATTACGGCCGCGTGCGAGGCGCGGCATTTCCCTCAGCACATGTGACCGGAGCAACCGCGGCGTTGTGGGGGGCCTGGAAGTACCGGCGCTGGCTGTTCTGGGCCATGCTGCCGTTCTTTGCGGGAATGTGCATGTCCACGGTTTGGGGGCGCTATCATTATGCGGCGGACGTGTTCGCGGGGATGATTACCGGCGCTCTGGGCTATGGGATTGGCAACTGGATCATGAAGTCGAAGAACGCCGTGGCCACAGTCCGTGCGAAGGCCCAGCCGTAGATTACGCCAAATCAGGCCAAGCGCTTAATGGAGACGCCTGCTCGAATTCATGAGCGAGTTCGAAGAGCAGGGCTTCGGCATTTGCCGCGCCGATGAATTGCAGGCCAATGGGCAAATTGTTTTTGGAAAGGCCGCAGGGTACGGAGATCGCCGGCACACCGGCGAGATTCGCGGGGCGATTGAGGCGAAGTAGCAAGGCACGGGTGGGATAGTCCTTCCCGCCGATGGAAACGGATTCTTCGCCAATGCGCGCAGCCGTGATGGGGGTCGTGGGCACAAAAAGCGCGTCGAGCTCATTGTCTCTGAGCGCCGTGTGAAAGCTATTGATGAATGTTTCGCGCTGCTCGAGCGCTTGCAGGTAAGCCGCGGCGGAAACCTTCTCTCCCATTTCGAGACGCACGCGAACGTCTTCGCCGTACTCACTCGCGTGGTCTGGATACCAACCCGCCTGCTGGTGATAATGCAACGCTTCGGCCCAGGCGATCTGGTTTCCTGCGTCTTCGGTTTCTTGCAAGAGTGGAACGCTGACTTCGTTGAATCGGGCGCCCCGCTTTTTCAAGATGCGGACGGCGGCGTGGAAAGCCAGTTCAACTTCGGGGTTCACAACATCGAAAAAGAGTTCCTTCGGGATTCCCAGATGTGGACGGCGCGCTCGCGAGGAAGAGGATTGCCGCGGGCGGAGGCTATGTTCATCCTTGCCATGAGCGAAGATCGGCTCGAGCAGAAGCGCCGCGTCGTCCACTGTTCGCGCGAGCGGGCCGACAAAGTCGAGAGTCTTGGAAAGCGGAATCACATCTTCGGCGCTGACGCGGCTGAGCCCCGGCTTGAGCCCGACCACGCCACAGAGCGAGGCGGGAATGCGAATCGAGCCGCCGGTGTCCGTGCCGACGCTGCCATAACAAAGGCCGGCGGCAAGGGCAGCCGCGGAGCCGCCGCTGGAGCCGCCCGCAATGCGCGCAAGATCCCACGGATTGCGAACAGGCCCGAAGTGGGGATTATTGCTGGTGGTGCCGTACGCGAACTCGTGCATGTTGGTCTTGCCGACAATCACCGCGCCCGCTTTTTTCAGAGCGGTGACGATGGGAGCGTCATGCAGGGGTACGAATTCGCGCAAGATTTTCGAGCCGCCCGTGGTGCGAATTCCGGCGGTGTAGATATTGTCCTTCAGGGAGATGGGAATGCCATGGAGCGGCCCGCGATCGCCGCGCGACTTTTTCCCACGCCCGCCGAAAAGTTCTTTTTCACAACGGGATGCTTCCTGAAGAGCTTGCTCTTCGTTGACCGTCAGGTAGGCGTTCAAGCGCGGGTTGATTTTCGCGATGCGCTCGAGAAGAAAGTGAGTGAGCTCGACGGGGGACAGCTTGCGCTTGCGGAAGAGCGCCCCGATCTTGGCGATCGAAGCAAACGCGAGTTGCACGTCCCGGGGCATCAGAAAATCTTCTCCTGGTGGCGGAGATTCCCGAAGGTGCCGATGTTGGCGATGACGAATGCGACGCGAAACTGATTCTCATTGCGCACGACACCGAGATCGATGCGCCGGTATTCGAAGGCCAAACCGCAGCAACCGCCGTTGTAACTCAGAAGTACGAAATGGTTCAGCAGGGTGTCGTTCTGAATGTTGTAGCTGAGCCCGCTGGCAAAATTGAAGCCCTTACGCGAGAGATCGCCGTAGCCCATGATGAAGCGAAGCTGGTGTGAGGGCGGTTGCACGACCGGGTCGCCTTGCAGGCGTATATCAGCGACGGTGGCGAAGAACTGATGGTACGGCCGTACCTTGAGCAGAGTGCCGATGGTCGTGATTTTCTGGAGTTGCGGGTCGTATTCCAGGATTTGCTCGGCATCGTAGCGGCCGCCCGGAGTGAACTTGACGTCGCTGATGATGGGCGACCAGTTACGCGGCGTGGAAGCGAAGGCAAAGGCGGTGATGGAATCCAGGGCCTGAAAAACGTTGCGCTGCCCGGTGACGAGAGCTCCGCCAAAGGTGGGGTCGAAATAGTGTTTCTGGACGATGCTCCAGGAGATGAAGTCGATGGGCTGGTCTTCGCCTTCTTTCAGGTATAGCCGCTGTGTGATCCCGTATTCAATTTCATTGGTGTTGGTCAGCGTGGCATCGCTGTCGAAGCGGATGAAGTCGGCGAAATCGTGAACCCCGGTAACGTAGCGATAGGTGGCATACGGCTCGATAGTGTGTTTGTAGCGGTGATGGGTCTTAGGCCGGTCGAAAAAACGCTCGAGCGTCGGAGGCCGAAACTCCACGGCAAATTCACCCGTGTTCCGGGCGAGGGAGTTACCTGATACCACATCGCTGGAATTCAGCGAGTTGCCGTAGAAGGTCGTACGGAAAGTGGCCGAAGTCGTGATGCCGAACTCGCCGAGGCGCAGAGGAATGGTAATGCGAGGCGCGAACTCGGCACGTGGGACGAAGTTGGGCGTGGAGATGTAAAGATCATCGCGGTACACGGCCCCGGCGAAAGACTCGAAAGAAAAATAAAAAGGCAGGCCGCGCCACGGTTGTTGCTCCACGGAGCCGAAGCGGACTTCCGGAGCGCTGCGAAGCACGACGGTGTTCACCGGGCTGATTTCCAGGAAGCTGCGGTCGTTCAAGGCCGCGACGTTGAAACTGAAACCGCGAAAATTGTTGCTGAGGAAGACGGCGCTGCGCACATCGGAGTTAATGGCGTCACCGTAGGTATCGGCGAACGCAAGCCGGAAGGTCAGAGAAGAAAGCTGATTTGCGTCGGTGACGAAACGCCAATTGTCGTTCCAGAGGGACTGTATTTCCAGTTGTTGCTGTTCGCCGCCTTGTTTCTGCACTGTTCCATTGGCTTGGGGAAGGCCGCGGTCGTTGACGCCGTAATAGGTGTAGCGGATCGAAGTATTTTCGAACGGGCGGGCACGAATCTCGCCGCGCTCGGCGTTACCGCGTCGGCTGAGGTAGGTGAAACCGAGCGTGGCGTCGAGCCATGTTTTGGGCGCCCAGTAAAAGGAATCGCCGAGGATGAAGCCCTTGGTGTTGCTGTTGCCCGCGACGGGTATGAGAAACCCGGATTGCCGCACATGGCTGCCCGCGGGCGTGGTGGCGTAAGGCATCCAGAGAAGCGGCACATGATAGAGCCGAAAGTTGGCGCTGACCAGCGCAACGTTTTTCTGCAGGGTGACCTTGGCCTCTGGCGCGTAGAACTTCCAGGTGGGATGCTCCGGATCGCAGATGGTGAACCACGCATGGCGCACGTCATAGACGTCTTGCGAAATGCGCTCGACCTCGCGCGCCTCGAAGTACAGGGGATTTTCGGTGATGAGCAGGCTGGCGTTGGGGCGGCGCTCGATCTTTACCATGCCATGAACGTTGTGAAAGGTGCCGTGGCCGGTGGCAACATTCAGTTCGCCGCCGTCACCCTCGATGTGCTGGTTCTGGTAGTCGAACTGGACGTGCCCGCGGGCACGTGCCAGTGAAGTGGCATTGTTGTATTCGATGTGATCGGCGCGCAGGCGCAGTTCGCCATAAATAATGTCCACGTCGCCGTCCGCGACATAGAGGTCGCCCTGTCGGCGTTGCGGGCCGCTGGAGGAAAGCTCCGCAATCTGGCCGGGAGGTGCCGCGAGAGGAATCTGTTGCGCAAGGGAAGGCCGCGCCCACAGAAATAAAAAGAAAAGAAAAGGCAAGACGCGCAAACGGAGCAGGGCGGATTTTGAGGCGATGGTCTTCACGCGACTTATGAGCTCACAAATTGGAAGAGTTAGCCTAGCATGCGCTCCCGCGGATTTGTAGCTGCGGGCTGTGCCGCCGAAACAATAGATGCAAGAGAGCCTTCAGAGGCGGTATCATGCCCAACTTCGTGAGGAGGAATAGCCTTATGCCATGTAAGCACCCGTTCGCGCGAATTTTGTTGATTGTCTGGGTGCTCGCGGCAGCCCCGCGAGCCTTTGCGGGACCCGCCGATACGCCAACCACAACAGACAAGTGGAAAGGCCTGGAATTTCGTGAGATCGGTCCCGCGGTGATGGGCGGGCGCATTGACGATTTCGCCGTGGTGGAGAGCAATCCCAGCGTTGTGTTTGTCGGCGCTGCGTCTGGCGGCGTCTGGAAATCCACGAATAACGGTACCACCTGGCAGCCTGTATTCGACAAGGAAGGCGTTTCGACCATCGGCGACATTGCTATTGCTCCGTCGGATCCGTCCATCGTGTGGGTTGGGACGGGAGAGCCAAATAACCGTCAGAGTTCGTCGTGGGGAGACGGCGTTTACAAGTCCATGGATGGCGGCAAGACCTGGCAGAAGATGGGACTCGGGGGAACGCACCACATCGGCCGCATCGTGATCCATCCGAAGAATCCGGACGTTGTGTTTGTCGCGGCGCTGGGACACTTGTGGGGCCCGAACCCGGAGCGCGGCGTTTACAAGACCACCGACGGCGGCAAAACGTGGACTCAAGTATTGAAGATCAGTGACGACACGGGTGTCAGTGACATCGCCATGGACCCGCAGAGTCCGGATACGCTTTACGCCGCGGCGTACCAGCGGCGCCGTTCCGTCTATGGGTTCAATGGGGGCGGCACAGAGGGCGCGATTCACAAGTCCGTGGACGGCGGAACGACCTGGAAGAAGCTGACCAAAGGATTGCCCTATGAAAATGGCGGAGACACCGGGCGTATCGGGCTGAACATTTACCGAAAGGATTCAAACATCGTGTACGCGCTGGTGCAGCACGAAAAGGGCGGAATCTTCCGCAGCGAGGACAAGGGCGAGACGTGGAAGAAAATGAGCGACACCAATCCGCGGCCGTCTTACTACAGCCAGGTCCGCATTGATCCGAACAATGACCTGCGCGTGTGGGTTCTTGGCGCTTCCATGTATTACTCCGAAGATGGGGGGAAAACGTTTTCCACGCAGCGTGTACAGAAAATTCACGGAGATTTTCATGCGCTGTGGATTGATCCGGCGAATTCCGACCATATCCTGGCCGGTAGCGACGGCGGCATCCACTGGAGCTACGACAGCGGGCGGACCTGGGATTTCGTCAATACGCTGGCGATCGGCCAGTTTTATGAAATTGGACTCGACAATGAGCGGCCGTACCACATCTGTGGCGGGTTGCAGGACAACGGCAGCTGGTGCGGGCCCGTGAGGACACTTTCGACGGATGGCATCTCGAACGAGGATTGGGTGCTGGTCCACGACAGCGATGGATTCTATGCGCAGATCGATCCGGTCGAACCGTGGATTGTCTACGCGGAAGCGCAGGATGGCTACCTTTCGCGACGCGACACGCGAACTGGCCAGGAGCGCTCGATCAAGCCGGAAGCGGAGCTGGATGAGCCACATTACCGGTTTAACTGGAATTCGCCCGTCGTGGTATCCACGCACGACCACATGACGATTTATTACGGCGGGAATTATTTGTTCAAATCCACGAACCGCGGAGATTCCTGGACGAGGGTCGGTTCCGACCTCACTACAGGGGCGGACCGGAATAGGCTGGCCATTTCAGGAAAAGTCCCGGACAAGACGACGCTCTCGCGCCATGACGGCGTCGAAGAGTACCCGACGATCACAACGATCGGCGAATCGCCTGTGTCGCCGAGCGTGCTCTGGGCGGGCACCGACGACGGCAACCTGCAAGTGACACGCGACGGCGGGAAAACCTGGAAAAACGTTGCGCCTCGCGTTCCCGGACTGCCAAAGGGCACGTACGTTAGCCGGATCATCGCCTCGAAATATGCGGAAGGCACGGCATATGCGACGTTTGATGGCCACCGCGCAGACGACTACAGCATTTATGTTTTCCTGACCACGGACTACGGGGAAACCTGGAAGCTCATCCGCAACGGCATTCCGGATAACGCTGGCAGCGTGCATGTGGTGCGCGAGCATCCTCGCGATGCCAATTTGCTCTTCGTCGGGACCGAATTTGGATTGTGGGTTTCTTGGGACCGCGGGGCGAATTGGAGCGCGCTGAAAAACAATTTCCCCACAGTTCCGGTGGATGATCTTCAGATCCAAGCGCGGGAGAACGATCTGGTTCTGGGCACACACGGGCGCTCGATCTGGGTGCTCGACGACCTGACGCCTATCGAGAAGATGGCCAGCACGGTGGCGAACGCGGATGACACCTTCTTCCAGCCGCGCGCCGCAACACTCTGGTTTTTGCGCGCCCGACGGTGGAGCGCCGGGCAAAAAATGTTCACCGCAAAAAATCCGCCATACGGGGCCTTGCTCACTTATTACCTGAAGAACGCTGTTCCTCCGGAAGAGAAAAAAGCCGAGAAGAGCGACGATAAAGACAAGAAGGAAAAGCCCGCCGAGGAGGACAAGTCCCAGAAGGATACAGCGCCACTGAAGAAGGAAGGCAAGGTTAAGATCACGGTCTACGACAAAGACAACAAGGCATTGCGCGAAATGGACGGACCCGGGGCGATGGGCCTGAATCGTACGAATTGGGATTTGCGCTACGATCCGGCCGCGGAGCCGACGCCGGAGCAGAAGGAAGCTATGGACGCAGGCTACTATGAAGGCCCGCGCGGGCCACGCGTGGACCCCGGCGAATACTCCGTCCACATCAAAACGCCAGGGGCCGCGGGGAAGGAAGCGACTCAGAACGTCACGGTGGAGGAAGATCCGCGCATCACGATGTCCGCCGCGGATCGTGCCGCACGCCGCGCGGCGCTGGACGAGCTCTATGGCCTGGCCAAGACGGCGGCCAAGGACCGCAAATCGATTCTCGGCCTGCAGTCGGCGCTCAAGACGGCGCGCGAACAGTGGAAAAAAGAAGCGGACAAGAAAGATGGCCTGAAAATTCCGGAAGACATCCAAAAGCAGACTGACGAGCTGCAGAAAAAAGTGGACGAAGTGGCCAAGAAATACAATCGCGAACGGGAAGGATTGGGCAATGCGGGGCCGCCGTTCGAATGGCTACCTGCGCCGCTGCCGTATCAGGTGCAAGGACTAATGGAGGATATTGACGACTTTTATGCCAAGCCCGGTCCGCAACAAACGGAAAAAATCTCCGAACTGAAGCCGCAAGTCGCCGATGCCTCAACCAAAGTCAAGAAGCTGTTGGACGAGGATTTGCCCGCGCTCAACAAGAAGATGAACGAAGCGGGCATCCCGCACATCGTTCCGACACCGGACGGCGGTTCCCACGGCGGCGGGAACGAAGAAGAATCGGACTAGCGACCGCCGAAAAACTTTATGCTTGAACGTGCGTCAAACGAGGCAAGGTGTACGAAGTCGGTCCCGTATAGCCATTGAAACGCAAGAAATTTCTACCTTGACTGTGCATCACGGAGAGGATAGCGCAATGAAGGCCAATAGCTCGATTTGGGGCAGTTTGGGTGTGTGGCTTGTCCTTGCTGGGTTGGCGTTCTGCAGCTCAGCGGTCGCGTCGCCGCAGGCGCCAGAGAAGAAGGAAGAGAAAAAGGAAGAAAAAAAAGAGGAAAAGAAGGACGAGAAAAAGGGTCTGGACCTGAAGCCGGCCCGCACGATCGAGTTCACTACGGAAGAAGGCACGTGGCTGTCACTGGATGTATCGCCGGACGGCAAGACCATCGTGTTCGAGTTGCTGGGGGACCTCTACACCCTGCCGATCGAGGGCGGTAAAGCTAAATTGATTTCCGGCGGAATGCCGTTTGACAGCCAGCCGCGGTATTCGCCCGATGGAAAATGGATTGCGTTTCTTTCGGACCGTGAAGGTAGCGAGAATGTGTGGATTATGCAGGCGGACGGCTCCAACCCAAAACAGATTTCCAAGGAAAACTGGTCGGATATGGCCTCACCAAGCTGGACGCCGGATGGGAGATACGTGCTGGTCTCCAAGACCGGATCGCCCGTTGGGACCTTCGAAATCTGGATGTATCACATGGATGGAGGCTCAGGCATTCAAATCACGAAAGGCAAATTGTCGCCCAATCAGCCGCGCCGGGAGCGCCCGAACGCGCTCGGCGTGGTGGCTTCACCCGACGGCAAGTATCTTTACTACGCAAGACGCACGGGAGGCTTTCAGTACAACGCGCAATTTCCTCTGTGGCAGATTGCCAGGCGCGACCGCAAGACGGGCGATGAGGACATCATCATCGAGCAGCATGGCAGTTCGTTCCGCCCGGCGATTTCTCCCGATGGCAAGCTGTTGGTGTACGTCACGCGGCGCGAGACCGAGAGCGGCCTGCGTTTGCGCAATCTCGAAACCGGTGAGGACCGCTGGCTGCGCTACCCGATCACGCGTGACGATCAGGAATCCCGATATACGCGCGACTTGTTTCCCGGGTATGCGTTTCTGCCGAACGGCAAGGAAATTGTCTACAACCAGGACGGAAAGATTTGCCGGTTGAACGTGGAATCCGGCGCCGAAACCAATATCCCGTTTATAGCGGACGTGAAGCAGGAGCTGGGCCCGAAGCTCGATTTTCCGCAGCGCGTGGAAGAAGGGCCGGTCAAGGTACGCCTCATTCAGACGCCAGTGGAATCGCAGGATGGAAAGCGCCTAGCGTTTTCCGCGATGACCCATCTCTACACGCTGGAGTTGCCTTCGGGTAAGCCGCAGCGCCTGACGTCCGGGAGCATGCGCGAGTTCGAACCGGCGTGGTCGCCGGATGGGAAATGGCTCGCTTTTGTGACGTGGTCGAGCGATGGCGGGCAACTGTGGAAAATGCCATCCAGTGGCGGACTGCCGGTGCAACTGACCAAAACTCCGGCGCTCTACAGCGACCCGGCCTGGTCGCCGGACGGCACGCGGATCGTGCTGCTGCGCGGAAACGCGTATGACCGCGATAACAGCGAAAACGACAACGGGCAAACCTCCAACGCAGATCTCATCTGGATTTCGGCCGACGGAGGCAATCCAAATCTGGTGCTTCCGGCACGCGGCGCGAGCAGCCCGCACTTTACAAATGAGAAGGACCGCATCTTTCTGTCCACACCGCAGGGCTTAATCTCCGTGCGCTTTGACGGCACGGACCGCCGCACGCACATCAGCGTGAAGGGCCAAGGCAATTATGGGGCCGAGGAGCCCGTCGCCGCTGATAGCATTAGGGCGAGTCCCGACGGACAATGGGTACTCGCGCAGGTAATGAATCAACTGTATGTGATCGCCATGCCAGTCGTTGGCGGCGAGACGCCGACGGTGATCGTCAGCAGCGCTGCGGTACCGGTGCAGAAAATCACCGACCTGGGGGCGGATTATTTCAATTGGGCCGATGATGGCAAGAACATTACCTGGGCTGTCGGAGCAAGTTTTTTCCGCGAACCACTCAGCGCCATTTCCTTTGAGCCTCCGAAGGACGAGAAGAAGGACGAGGCCAAGAAAGATGACGCCAAGAAAGAGGAAGACACTAAGGAAGTAAAAAGCGAAGAAAATAAGGAAGAAAAGAAAGAAGCCAAAAAATTCAAGGAACAAGAGAAGAACGTTCAGGAAGTGGCCGTCGCTTTGGAAGTGCCCCGAAAAATGCCCAAAGGCACGGCTGTTCTGCGCGGCGCCACCGTCGTTACGATGAAGGGTGATGAGGTGCTGCCGGATGCGGACATCGTGGTAGAGGATAACCGCATCAAGAGCATCGGGAAGCGGGGCAGCACGCCCGCGGGGGCCCGCGTGATTGACGTGAAGGGGAAGACCATCGTGCCCGGCTTCATTGATACGCACGCGCATTGGACGGAGATTCGCCGCGGGATTCTCGACACGCAGAACTGGTCGTTCCTGGCGAATCTAGCCTACGGCGTGACGTCCGGTCTCGATGTGCAGACAGGTACGAACGACATGTTTGCGTACGAAGATCTTGTGGATAGCGGCGACATCATCGGGCTGCGTGCTTTTTCCACGGGCCCGGGAGTTTTTTCCGATAACAATTTTCAAACCGAGGACCACGCCAAGGGGGTGCTGATCAAGTACAAAAAATACTATGGCACGCACAACATCAAGAGCTACGTGGTGGGCAACCGCAAACAGCGCCAGTATATGGTGGAGGCATCGAAGGAACTCGAAATGATGCCGACAACGGAAGGGGCGCTGGATCTGAAGCTCGATCTGACGCACGTGATCGATGGTTTTCATGGCAACGAACACACGCTGGCCATCACGCCGCTCTACAAGGACGTCATCCAAATGTTCGCGCAGTCCGGCATTGCCGAGACGCCCACGCTCATCGTCAATTATGGTGGCCCGTTTGGCGAAGAATACTGGTTCCAGCACACCAACGTGCATGATGATCCCAAGATCAATCACTTCATGCCCGCAGGCCTGATTGAGGCCAAGACCAACCGGCGGACCGCCTGGTTCCGTGACCCTGAGTACTCCTTCCCGAGGCACGCCGCGCAGATGACCAAGCTGGTTCGCGTCGGAGGGCTGGTCGGCGTCGGCAGCCACGGAGAATTCCAGGGGCTTGGGTATCATTGGGAAATGTGGATGCTCGCGAGCGGCGGCATGACGCCCATGGAAGTACTGCGCTGTGCCACCGTGAATGGCTCGAAGATCATCGGCCGTCCGCAGGACGTGGGCACACTGGAGCCGGGGAAGCTCGCGGACCTGCTGATCTTGGATAAGAATCCGCTTGAGGATATTCACAACACGAACACCATTCACTGGGTGATGAAAAACGGCGAGCTGTTCGAAGGAAATACCCTGGACCAAATCTGGCCGGAGCAGAAGAAGCTCGAGCCACTGTGGTTCTGGAAGTTCGATCAGCCGAAGAAGGGGGAGCCGCTGCACTACGGCACAACGACGAAGCCCTGAGTCGCTTGTTTTAAGAGGATCCCGGTGCGATTTCTGGCCCTGATCAATCCGCTTCATCGGCTTCGAGCCGGAGTTTTGCGGCGCGCGCCGTTTCACGCAGGAGTGGGTCCGCGTGGCTCAGACAGCTCTCCAGCTCTCTCGCCATGGATTTCATCCGAAAGGATCCAATCGCATAGGCGCCGCACGATTTCAGCCAGGGGTCTTCACTCGAGACAAGTTCATTGACTGCCTGCTCGCGGCTCTCCAGCTTTGTGCGTACCAATTGGTTCGCCAACCGAGCGCGTTCTTTGGGCGTAACCCGCCCATCCAGCAGTGGTACCAGTGTGGTGCGCAACGCTGATTTCAAGGCGCTCTCCAGAAATTCCAGCGCGTTGTCGTAAACGGTTTTATCCGTGGATTGCAATCCAAGGTAAACCGCGTACGAATCGACGTGAGGATACAGCAGGCCCAGCAGCCGGAAGATTCTCTCCAATTCCTGCTGAAGCGAGTCCGCAAGCGCACCTCCCACCCCATCTTTTGCTCCTCCGGGCCCGGAGATAGCCTCCAAGATCTGATAAGTGCGGTAATGCCCCAGGATTTCCGCCGCCAACACCATCTCCAGCATCTGATAATCAAGGGGAATTTCCGGGTGGTCGCGGTGGAGTTTGTTCAAAGCGCTGATGACCCTGAACCGCAAAGACGTATCACCCTCCATCACGTTCTCCAACAACACGCGCGCGGCGGCGGGCGTCCCGATGCCCGTTAGGACCACGGGCATTTCTCGACGTTCTTCCGACGGCACGCCCGGGTCACCCAGGCGGTCGCTCAAAAGACCGATGATCGAATCCCCAAACGAAATGAGCGCCTGTGTCGCACTTTCGCGAAGCCCCGGGTCAGAAAACTGCTTCAACAATTGCGGAGCCAAAGCCTCTTTTCGGAGCAGGCCCACGGAGCGGATCGCTTCACGCACCACCGCACTGGAGGGATCCTCGAGCAAACGCGAAAGCAGGGGGTCGAAAGCGTCAGGAAGCTCACCCAGAAGTCGAGCAGCCTCGCGCCGCGTTCTTTGTCCGGCTTCTCCTTCTTCGCCAGCCATTTCCTCCAATATTTTTCTTGGAGTCTCCAGGTTTTGCGCTTCACCCGGGCGGGCCAGATAGGCGGCTACCGCCGACCGAACGGAGAAATCCTCAAATTCACTCAATTCCTGAAGCAACAGAAGCGGATCAACGTGTGCGTGATGCACCAAGTAAAGCATGGCTTCCGTGCGCACGGCGATCTCTGGATCCTTGAGCAATCTTTCTACTATCGGCAAGACGGATGTGTCTCCAGTGTCCGAGAGAATGGCAAGCGCTTTCTGCCGCACTTCGCTGGAAGGATGCTGAAGGAGACTTCGAATCACCGGATGAGGAGTCCGCGCGCGTTCTACCTCGTAGAGACTGAGGGCATAAAGAATTTCCTTGGGGTCGGCGACCTGGAGCTTGCTTGCAATCAGTTCCGACGTGGAGCGGTCCAGCGCCAGTGCCGTAGCCTGCTCAGCGCTAAGTCGGTGCTGGTTGATCGAATCCTGAAGCACGGCGAGATACTGCTTGCCCCCGACGAAGACCGCGGCCAGCCATCCAACGATCAGCAGCAGGGCAATGTAGCTAAGTTGCCGCGGTCCAAAGTGCAGGTAAGTCGCGAAAATAAGTACGACCAGCCCTGCCAAGCCATCTCCGAGCCGCCAGATGACCGTGTCAATAAACCATTTCGCCTGCAATTTCACGCGATGCGCCAGCGGCAAGTAGAGCAGCTCCACGGTGGATCTATCGAGCGAATAGCGCAGCACTTGATCGCTGCCTTTCAACAGAACCACTGCGGCCAGAGTCCCCCAGATCAATAGTCCACTCGAGCCTAGGAGCACGATGACGGGAAGCACGAAGAGCATGGTGCGAATTCCAAAGCGCCGCAGGAAGCGCGTGGTAAGCAGGATCTGGAACACGAACGCCACAATCCCAGCGTAGAAGTAAAAATCACCAAAAAAAATCGCCAGTTGGACTTTGTTTGGGAAAAACTCCTTGGAAATCGCCTTGAACTGCCATCCGGTGAGCGTGGTCACGAAGGAGGAAATGCAGATAATCGCCGCCACTGCCCGGAGGTACTTCGAGGAAAATACCAGCCGCAGGCTGCCCTTAACATCCTTCTGCAGGTTTCCTGACGCCTCCACCCGCGGGTCCTTCGAATCCGCGAGCGTGAATTCGCCCGTCCTCCACGCGGCGTACATCAAGGCGGAGGAAATTACCAAAAACGGAACCATCCCCAGAAGAAGACTCTCCGTGCCAAACGCGCGCGCCACCAACGTCGAAACAAAGCCAGCAAAAACCCAGCCCAAAATACCGCCGCCCCCCACCATTCCGTACACGCGCTTCGCTTCTCGCGTGGTCAACAGGTAATTCGCAAGCGTCCAAACCTGCGTCGGAGCCAGCACTCCGAATATGCCCACCCAAATGTAGAAGACGGGAAACAGCCACGCGGGGTGATAAAAATTTGCCAGTATCCAGAACACGACGCAATTTGCCGCAAAAAAGATTTGGCTTCCGACCAGCAGGTTACGCAGGGAAACCCGGCGCGCCAAACGCAAGTATCCGGCAACCACAAAACCCACGAGAATGCCGCTGGCGATATCTGCATAGGGGAGCTGCACAGCCCGGAAACGCGCGAGGAACAACGCGTCGCGCGCCACCTTCCCAATCACATAGCTGCTAATGATCAGGAAGAGACATGAACTCAGAAGCAGGCCACGCCTCAGATCTCCGGGGTGAACGTCCAGAATGCGCTCGATCCACCGTCTCATCGGCAGGACCTCTTTCGAAACCTTCCTGTATTATTGCGGTGTGGCTGTTGTTGGGGCACAGATGTGCTCGATCGGCCCGTTGGCAGGCTTTTCTGAGGCCGTTGCTCCCTCTCCCGAAGATAGGCCGAGCCCTCCTTTTGGCAAAGACCCGGCGGGCTCAAGAAGCACCGTCAGCTGATCCATATATACAACGATAATTCTGGCATCGCCGCAGATTTCCAGAGCTGACGCCCTGCCCCCTGGGTAGTAGCTGCTAAGCATTCCGGTATCGATGAGGAAAACTTTGTTGTCAAAGCGGGGCCGGACGCGACCGCCCTTCTGCACTGTATGTCCGACGACAATATGTGTTGCCTTACTGGTTTCCAAGACCTTGTTCACCTGCGGTGCACCCTCTTCCTCGCTCCACGTGTCATAACCTCGAAACCACAGCGGGCCATCGGCTCGCACGCTGAACCAGTCCCCATGCTTCAAGAACTCGATCATCTTAGCTTGGCGCTCATTGTTGGCCGGGACACCCGACTTGCGCTCTGCGATGACTTCCGCCTGGAGCACATTATTGATTTCCTGCAAAGTAAAGAAAGGCAGAATCAACTTTTCGTCCTCTAGATACTTTTTCGAAGCATCAAACGCCTTGATTTCATCGTGGATCCGGCTATTCATCGCATCCAGTTTTGTCGTGGCCAGGTCAGGGCTAATTCCTCCGTGCAAGAAGATGACTCCTCCAATTTCGGCCGCTGCGGCGTGCCTTCGCAGCCACTCACCGTATTGCCCCTTCGGGCCATAGGCCTCGCGCTGCTCCACGAAACCTGCCGGATGCCGCGCCATCCACTCCGCCGCAGTCAATTCCATGGGCTGGGGAAGCTCGGTTCGCAAAGAAGCGTGACTCTCGCTCCATTTTACGAACTCGTCGTACGCCGCTTTCCGACGCTTCTCGGAATTGCTGTCGACAAAACTCGCGTAGTTCACGGGTGTGACGTAACGCAGGTCGCCCATTAGATTCATGACTTCGTGATTACCGAGCAAGCCGACGATCTGGCCGCCCGCTTGTGCCGCTTCCTTCTCGAGAGCCATCATCAGGTCCATGACCTCGCGTGGCTTGGGGCCTCGGTCCAGAAGGTCACCGACCTGAACAAGGGTTGTCTTACCACCTGTCCAGTGGTTCTGCTTGTCTATCAGACCCGTGCGCTGGAGGATCGCGACGAAGTCGTCAAAGTCGCCGTGCACATCTGCAATCACAACAATAGCTTGCTGTGGTTCTGCGGAAGCCCACGCCGGTGCCGGCCGCACGGGTCCTGCCGATACAAGAACCAGGAGAACGAAAATAGAATAACGGTGTGGAGTTGCGCGGACTGGAGGACGGACCATGCTCCTGCCTTTACCTAACTCTGCAGCTCTTAGCGAAAACATTGGGTTTCGCGTTCTTTTGTGCTGCATCTTAGGCTTCGAGAGTGGCGCGAGTCAACAAGCTGCGAATACACAAAGTCGGAACTGGCGCTTGCTAATGGTGTTCGCGATAGACTCGCACAAAGGGACAATCGCGGAGCCATCACCAGGAAAGCTCCGCGATTGGTACAAGTGAACCTCGTGCGTAAGCTCAGATGTATCACGCGTTCTACTAAACCGAACTCGTCCTACTGGGGGGGGTGGGAGAGCCGCTTCGAGATGAGTGTGGCATGAAGCACACCCCCACTCTTGTCCCAAGTGCCCATGCAGATAACCCGGTCCCCATCTTTGACCTGACTTGAATCAATATCGTTGACCTTTGTGGAGCCGTGTTCCTGACTGACCCATTTCGTCGAGTTATCGTACTGAACGGTTCTCTCCTCCGAGGAACCCAACTTACGAACGGTGAGAGTAGATTGCTCCTTGCTGCTCCTTATAACATTACCTTCCCAGCGCACCTCTTTCGTCTGGGCTGGAGCCGTCTGCGCGAACACCGCTGTCGCCAGCGGGAAGGCAAGCGCAGAGACGAACAGCAGGCCGACTAGCTTCTTTAGCATGTTTCTCTCCTTTTTCACTGGATAACTGAAAAGATGTGATGCGTAGCTAGAGACACTAGGCCCAGTGGCCCCAAAAAGCAAGCTACATTCGAATCTAAGGCTGAATCCAGCGCCTCCGCGGCGTTCCCCATGGTGGCTGCCCTGCTAGACCTGCTCTTCAAAAAAACAAATTCGTTCAGTCAAGATGTACGCTGTGCTGCAGGGGCCGCGTAATCAGTACAACACGGCATTTTCCCCTTTTTCCTGAATCATCTTTTGAAACTGGGCCACAATCTTGTCCCGGCGCGCCATCACTCCTTTCACTTCATCCTTGGTCAGATAGTGCCGGGTCTTTTCCTCCAGTTCGCTGCCATTCAGTTCCTTCAGCCTCTCAAATAGATGCCGTTCGCATTCCACCAGGTTCGCAGGCCTCTTTAAGTCTGTGTAAGTGCGGAACGCGCGGGTGAAATCGATCCGCCAAATCTGCCAGTCCGGGCCGATCAATACGTTGGTCAGGTTGGCATCGGTGTCATAAATCAGTTCGTCGAACACGCGCACTCGATACATCTGTTTATTCCATGCCTCCGGATTCGGTGGCTCGACCTTGTTTTTCACGCGCTCCACTTCGTCCATTTTTACGGGAAGCCACCAGCTCAGCGAACCTGTTTTTCCCTTCCATTTGCGTTCCACATACACAGGCAGCATGTCGTCAATTCCCAGCATTTCCGAGAGGGTATAAGCGGCGATGTTGTACTTGTAGGAGTCCACGAAGTTGTAAACCGTGACGCCGCTTTCCATCTTTATCGAATCCTTATGTACATCGATGGGTTGGAAAGACCCATCATGCGTAATCGTGCCGTTGCTCAGCGTGACGCGCGTCGGGTGCGTTATCCCTTTGGCGGACTCCTTGCCGCCAATCACATCTGCAGTCAGCAGAAATTGCTTCATCTGCTCTTTTGTCAGCGGGGCGTCGTCCGCCGCCGTTGCCGATATGACCGCAAAAATGCAAGTGATCGCAAAAGCAATCATCCCAACCCAGGGCCGTTTCTGTGAGTGCATGGGTGGCTCCTCCGCGCAATCGATGCCCCAGAATCTACGCTCATTGAAGCCATCTCGGCAAGTTCATTCTGCGCCTTTGCCCTGCCAAGACGAAATGCGAGACCAGTCGTAAGCAATCAGGATGGACAGCCATTACCTCTAATATAGCTCTCGCTAAAAATTGCCCGAACTCTATACTGCGTTCTCACTCATTGATCACCAAGTGGGACAGCGTTATATCCTATTGTTCTGGATTTTGTCCGTGCTTCGAAAAAACATTCTCCATTTCCCTAAAAAAAGGGAAGCGACGGTCGGTCGGCCGCGCGGATTATGTTGCGGCTCTTGTCTCAAGAACTCTGGGCTGTTCCCGGAGTTACTCGCAGGTTTGTGGTCTGAGGACCCTATCGTGCGAATGCGTGCCGCCGATGCGGCCGAAAAGGTTACGCGGAAGAATCCTCAACTCCTCCAGCCATTCAAAAAAGAATTGCTCGGTTTGATGGCCGACGCCGGGCAACAAGAATTGCGCTGGCATTTGGCGGTCATGATTCCGCGGCTTCCGCTGACCTCCTGGGAACGGCAACGCGCGACTTCCTTGTTGAACAGTTATCTGGAGGACCGGAGTTCCATCGTCAAGACTTTGCTCTTCAGGGGCTTGCCGACTTGGCTCAGGTTGACCCGAGCCTCCAATTCAGGGTAGTGGAGATTCTGCGCGAGGTTACTCGAAATGGTACCCCTGCGATGAAAGCGCGCAGCCGAAGACTGCTTCCCAATGGGAGCGCGCCTGATCTTCAGGCGCGCCGGCAGAAATCCAACTCACAACGTACTTCCGCGAATGACACTTCAAGATAAAACTAGGGTGTAATGACGATTTTCCTTCCCGAGTATTGCACCGTCTTGTCCGCATGTTCGGTCAATCCTTCGCCCGCGCCATGGTTTTCCCCCACAAACACAATCCGGATTGTGCGTGACGTGAGCATTTCGGGAAAGCTGCCGGTGCGATTATCGACAGTCAGAGTTTGTGCGCCTTCATCCCAAAAGAAGGGAATCGTGGCATACGTGCCTTTTTCATAGTTGTAGTTATCGTTCTCATCTTCATAAAGTGTGAAATTGCCGCTCGCCCCGCGATACACGCGAATTTCGATGGGATCGGCGGGTTTTTCTGCCGCATATTCAATGTCTGGCCCCAACGGCAGAATGGACCCGGCGCGGACATAGAGCGGAATGCGCTCGACCGGCGCTGGCGCATCAATGGCGCGCCCGCCTTGAATTGCGGCGCCCGTCCAGAAGTCAAACCACTTGGCTTCCGGCAGATAAAGATGGCGCGAAGTAGCGCCAGGTTCGGTAACGGGATTGACTAGGATCGCTGGGCCAAACAAGAACTGGTCACCAATATTTTGCGCGCGGATATCATTGCGGAAGTCCATGACCAGTGGCCGCATGAGGGTGTAACCTGCGACAGCGGTTTTCCAAGCCAGCGAATAAATGTAAGGCATCAGCCGGTAGCGCAGCTTGTCAAAGGAAACTAGGGTTTTCTCGGCTTCAGGACCGTAAGACCACAATTCATTCTGGTTTGTCGTCCGTGTTCCGTGCACCCGAAAGACGGGACAGAAGGTGCCAAACTCGAACCAACGGACAAACAGTTCACGGTAAGCGGAATCATCGGGGTTTGCGGCCACAAACCCGCCGATATCCGTCGTCCAATAGGGCAGGCCTGAGAGCGAAAAATTCAGGCCGGCCGGGATCTGCCGCCGAAGAGTTTCCCAGTTCGAATCGACGTCGCCGGACCACATGGCCGTCGCGTTGCGCTGAATGCCCGCATAGCCCGAACGCGAAAGGATAAAGACTCGCTTCTGGTCTGAGGTGGCGCGCTGTCCTTCATACACACCCGTGGTGGTAAGCAACGGGTATTCGTTCGCATAGCGAGCGCCGTTGCCGATAGCTACTTTGTTGGTCACGAGAATGTTGGTCTCGCGCCCTTCGGTCTCCGGTTCCGTGGTGTCCAGCCACCAGGCGTCAACACCGATCCCAAAGAGGGCATCGTTCATCAGCTTCCAATAGAATTTGCGCGCGTCCGGGTTGAAAGCATCGTAGAGCGCCATGCCAGCGGGATGAAACCCGGCGACCTTGGTTCGGTCAATGAAGAATCCCCGCTGATCCATGTCTTCGTAAACGGGCGATCCGGGCCGGAAGAAAGGCCAAACTGAAATCATCAAGTGCACATGGTTATCGTGTAGATTTTGGATCATCGTTTTGGGATCCGGATAGTTCTTGTTAAATCCTGGGTCGCCCATGACATTCCACCAAAACCAGTCCTGGACGATATTGTCGAGCGGAATGTGCAAGTCGCGGTATTTCTGCGCGATGCCTTCCAGTTCCTTCTGCGAGTCGTAGCGATTCTTGCATTGCCAGAAACCGTAGGCCCATTTTCCGAAGAGAGGCGCCTGTCCCGTTAACTCGCGATAGGCCGCGATGAGCTTGTCGAAATCCGGGCCGTAGAAAAAATAGTAGTCCATAGCATCGGCCACTTCCGAACTCATATAAAAGGCATGGACAAAACGGTTGTTGAAACGGCTTCGCGAACCATTGTTCCAGAAGATGCCGTAGCCATTGCTGGAGAGAAGTAGCGGGACCGAGATATTCGTGTTGTCCTGCGAAAGATCAACCGCTTCGCCGCGATAATTCCAGACCCCACCCTGGTGCTGGCCCAGGCCATAAAACGCTTCTTGCGTGTCCCACATGTTCACGAAGCGCTCGGAGTGCAACGTGTTTTCTCCGTTGACGACAACGGGTGTAAGCGTGCGCGTATTTTCCTGCGTGAGTTTGTGCCCGTCTGCATCATAGAAAATGAGGGAGCTGTCCGCGCGAGTAACCTCAATCCTCAGACGCGAGGTGGTCAAGGTCAAAACCTTCGGGTCATCCGCATACAGGGAGAATTCTGTTTTTGGCCAGGTTTTCTTAATCACCAGAAAATCGGGTCTGTCAGGAATATTGCGATCAAGAGAATAAACCACGTGCACGATGGAATCGGTACAAACTTGGAAACGCAGGAATCCGTTTTGAAGGACAAAGATGACACCGTCAGGCTGTTGCTTGACACCGTTGACTGGGTTCCGAGGGAGCCATTGCGCAGAGAGCGGAAAATTCGTCGCGGCAAAGAGAGCGAGAAAGAGCCGGAAGAGGAGCTGCATGAAAGAAAGGTTTTCTTGCGAACGTTTACGGAGATAAGCCCGAATCATTCCCTCACACTCTTGCATCCTGCCTCCTTACGAATCATCTGCCTGAACGAGCAGGAGCTGCATCATTCGAAGCAAATACGGAACGCAGCGCCGGATAGATCCGGCGATAGACGGGATACCCGCGATTCAGCGTCGCGGAGTTGACTGAGTCAGGTTTCACTTTCTCCGCAATGCGAACGGCGGCATCGCACGCTTGATCCACGCTGTCCCAGGCTCTTGCACCAACGCCTGCCAGGATCGCGGCACCGTAGGCTGCTCCCTCTTCCGCTACGACCGTTTCCACCTCGTGCGCATAAACATCCGCCTGAATCTGACGCCAAAGACGGGACCGCGCGCCTCCGCCTCCAAGGCGAATCCGTTCGACGGGCACGCCGATTTCATCGAAGATGCTGAACGTATCTTTCAAACTGTAGGCCACACCTTCAAGAATGGCGCGAATCATGTGTGCTCGCGTGTGTGAAGCGGAAAGACCAACGAAAGCGGCTCGCGCCGCCGGATCCAGATGCGGAGTGCGCTCTCCCATCAAGTAGGGCGCCCAGAAAACGCCCTCGGCTCCCGCCTTCACGGAAGCAGCTTCCTCGGTCAGGCGAACGTAAGCGTCTTGCCCGTCCTCTACCCCAGCGCCAAACTGGTCACGGAACCAGTGGAGAGACAATCCCGCCGCTTGTGCCACCCCCATCACGTGCCACCGCCCAGGGATCGCGTGGCAAAAGGTATGCAGTCGCCCCTTCGGGTCCATCGCGGGATGATCGGTTGCCGCAAATACCACGCCGGAAGTTCCAATGCTTGCGCTTACGACCCCCGCGCTCGTGACCCCCATCCCCACGGCCCCCGCGGCCTGATCTCCGGCTCCAGCCACGACCTGCGTTCCACGCCGGAGGCCGGTGGCTTTGGCTCCTTCTTCAGAAACTTCTCCGCAAATCTCCGGTGATTCAAAAAGCTTCGGTAGAAACTCCGCGTCAATCTTGGTCGTCTTCAGCACTTCGGTCGACCAGTTTCGTTTGGCTACATCCAACAGCAACGTCCCGGACGCATCGGCCACATCGGTGGCGCACTCGCCGGTCAGCCGAAAGCGCACGTAGTCTTTGGGAAGCATGACCTTGCGCACACGTCCCCAGTTATGTGGCTCGTTCTGTTGAACCCAGAGAAGCTTGGTGAGCGTAAAATTCGTCAAAGGCGGGTTGCAAGTCAGCCGGATCAGGCCACCCATTCCGAATATATCTTCCAATTGCTCGCACTGAATGGCGGTGCGCTGGTCACACCAGATCAGCGCCGGGCGAATGAAATCGCCGTCCTTGTCGAGCAAGACCGCCCCGTGCATTTGGCCCGACAATCCGATGGAAGACACCGAATCAGCTGAAATTCCCGCACCTTGCGTCGCTTTGCGAATGGCCAGCCCCGCGGCGCGCCACCAATCTCGTGGATCCTGCTCCGCCCAACCCGGTTGAGGGCTTGCGAAAGGAGCGTGCTCAGTGGTTCCCGACGACAGAATGCGGCCGGCCTCGTCCACGACGATTGCACGTGTTCCACCAGTGCCTACGTCAATGCCAAGGAACCGGATACATCCTCCTTCCCCACCGTTGCCACGGAAACAGGGAGTTCTCTATTCCTCGGAGCAATCCGACTCGATGCGAGGTTCGTCTATTCAGGAACGACCTGCAACGACGCGCTTTGTGTATGAGCCGAGTCCGGCCCGACAAGAATGTCAAACATCCCTGGTTCGACCTCGGGTTTCATTTGCTGGTTCCAAATCGCCAGATTTTCTGGAGTCAGGGTAAAAGTGACGGTGGATTTTTCCCTGGGGCGAAGATGCACGCGCTGAAATCCTCGCAGCTGCAGAACAGGCCTGCTGACTGAACTAATTCTCTGGTGGATATATAGCTGCGGAACCTCGTCTCCCTCTCGGCTTCCTGTATTCGTTATATCCACGGTGACTTTGGCAGACGCACCCGGTTTGATCGCGGATGGTTCGACCCGCAAGTTCTCGAATCGGAATGTGGAATAGCTAAGTCCGAACCCAAAAGGAAAAAGCGGATCACGCGGCGTAAAAATGTAGCTGCGATTCCTAGAAGGCTTATGGTTGTAATAATCCGGAAGTTGTCCGACCGATCGGGGGAAGGAAATAGGCAGCTTACCTCCCGGATTCACATCGCCAAAAAGCACACGCGCCACAGCCGTTCCGCCTTCTTGCCCGGGATACCAGGCCTCCAGGATCGCAGGCACGTGGGATGCGGCGTAATTGATCGAGAGTGGCCGGCCGTTAATCAGAATGATGACCGTTGGCACCCCCGTTTCCACAATGGCCTGAATGAGCTGTTCCTGTGCACCCAACAGATCGAGAGAATCGCGATCGCCGAGGTGATTCTCGGCCCACGCTTCACGATTTGTTCCTTCGGTTTCTCCCACCACGACGATGGCAACGCCTGACTTTTTTGCTGCTTCCACAGCAGCACGTACACTTGCTTGCTGTTCTTTCGGATCTGCCAGTTGCGTATTGTTCTCATACCAGCCTGCCCAGCCCTGTTTGCCCGTCGTGATCTTGCAGCCCTCCTCAAAGAGCACCTTTGCCCCGCTTCCGGCACGCGCTCGAATTCCATCAAGAACGCTTACGCCTCTGCCAGGATCCCGCGCATACCCCCCAAGATGCACGTCAGCCGCATTCGGGCCAATCACCGCGATCGTTTTTAGTTCTTGGATGTCGAGAGGCAGGAGCTGTCCATCATTTTTCAACAGGATGACGGCTTCTTCCGCAACCTTCAAGGCAAGCTTCTGATGCTCCGGGCTATTTGTGATTTTTTCCGCATAATCAGGATCCACATAAGGATGGTCGAATAGTCCCAGCCGAAATTTGGCGGCCAGCACGCGGCCGGCAGCTTGATTCACCTCTGCCTCCGGCACAATGCCTTGCTTTACTTGTTCCACTAGCGTCCGATAAACGGATCCATCCGAAAGGTCATAATCTACGCCTGCCGCCAACGCCTTTCGTGCTGCCTCGGCGGCATCCGCAGCGACACCGTGAGTCTTATACAGCATCTGAAGGCCTTCGCCGTCGGAAGTTACGTACCCGCGGAATCCCCATTCTTGCCGCAAGACGCGATCGAGCAGCCAGTGGTTCACATGCGAAGGAATGCCGTCAATCTCGTTATAGGAAGCCATCACGCTTCCAGCGCGCGCTTCACTCACCGCCGCTTCAAAGGCGTAGAGATAGAATTCACGGAGTTCGCGTTCAGAAAAATTCGCCGGCGCCGTGTTTGTGCCGCTCTCCGGTTGGCCGTGCGCGGTGAAATGCTTTGCCGTTGCCATCACATGGTGGCGGTTGATCAAAAAGGTATCGCCTTGCATTCCTTCGATCGCCGCAACACCCATCCGCGCTCCCAGATAGGGATCTTCCCCATACGTCTCTTCCGTTCGGCCCCAACGAGGATCGCGGGCCAAGTCGAGAACGGGTGTGAACGCCTGATTCGCTCCGCTGGACGCCATTTCATCCGCAGCTGCCGAGAAAACACTCTTGACCAGTGCGGGGTCCCAGGTGCTCGCAAGTCCGAGAGCTTGCGGAAAACTCGTGCTGCCATACGCCATGAACCCGTGCAGCGCCTCTCCATAAAATAGGGCGGGGATGCCAAGTGGGGTTTTCTCGGCGAGGTAGCGCTGCAACGCGTTGTGCGCGAGCGCTCTTTCCCGGGGACCCATTTGGTTTTCGAGCCGGTACATCTCTTTAATTAGGTCGTCCGCGTTCTTATAGGGAAGCTTGCCCGTTGTATCGAGCAGTCCTTGGTTCTCGTGATGGCCTCCCCTTATTTGGCCAACCTTTTCTTCCAGGGTCATGCGGGAAAGCAGGTCGGCAACGCGATCTTCAATGGCCAGCCGCGAATCTCGATAAGGAAGGCTCGGCTGTTGACCGAAGAGAGACAGGCAGCCACCGCCGTAAACGACTGCGATCGCAATCAGCCTTCTCATCCGGAGACCTCCGCTTGAAAGGAAAGTCAACTTATATCACAGGCCGAAATGATGCCGCACAGCCGCATCGATTGTCTAAAGTTGTCACTCCCGAAAACTCAGAAGTGTTGCATACTACGTCAGATAATAGTCTCCTAGACCTACTGTCGGCCCAATGCCAGGCGCATGCCCAAACCACGAACTCACAATCCCGCGGATATCTCGGCAAGATTTCGAGAACATTTTGGAGGCGCTGCACGGACTTACCGCGCTCCCGGGCGCGTGAATCTCATCGGAGAACACACGGACTACAACGATGGCTTTGTTCTGCCTGCAGCGATTGATCTTTTCTGCTGGGTCGCTGCCGCTACGCGCGACGACAGGAGGCTAGTCGTTTTTGCGGAGAATTTTGGCGAACAAGCGGAGATAGATCTGAAGGCGGCGAACGCGGGGCCGAAGGGTTGGGCTAGTTATCCGCTTGGCGTAGCGTGGGCGCTCCAGAAAGCTGGGCACCAACTTCGCGGATGCAATCTCTATATTGCCGGCGATGTGCCGCTCGGTTCGGGCCTCAGTTCCTCTGCCGCGATTGAAGTTGCCACAGCCATTGCGCTGCTGGATCTTTCCGAGATCCAAATCGATCGCAAGACCCTGGCCCTGCTTTGCCAGCGGGCGGAAAACGAGTACGTGGACGCGCGCTGCGGCGTCATGGATCAATTCATCGCCTGTTATGGGCAGGCCGGGCACGCAATGCTTCTGGACTGCCGTTCGCTGGAAACGCGCGCAATTCCATTGCCGAGAAGGATCTCTCTCGTCGTTTGCAACACGATGGTCAAGCACGAATTGGCCGCAAGTGAATACAACGCCCGGCGAGCCGAATGCGAGGAAGGTGTGAGATTGCTGCAAGTGAACCAGCCCTCGATCAAGTCGCTGAGGGATGTCACCAGCGCACAACTGGAATTGCAATGCGATCGTTTGCCGAAAAGAATCTACAAGAGATGCCGGCACGTGGTGACAGAGAACGAGCGAGTGCTGCGCGCGGCAGGCTCCCTTGAAAGTGGCGACTTGCGCGATGTTTCACAGTTGATGGCGGACTCTCATGAAAGTCTGCGCAGCGATTTTCAAGTGAGCTGCCGGGAACTCGACCTGCTCGTGGAAATCGCGGGCGCGCAGTCGGGGGTATGGGGATCACGCATGACGGGCGGGGGATTTGGCGGATGCACCATAAACTTGGTTGAGCAGCAAGCCGTTACACTCTTCGCAGCAACGGTCGGTCCCAAATATCAGGAGGCAACCGGGCTGTGGCCGGAAACCTATTGTCTGGAGGCGGCGCGAGGCGGCGGAAGGGTTGTAGATCCCGGGTAAAACATCGAAATGCACACTTGCTGCCAAGGAAGCGCAGGAGTCTCTATTTTCACGGATCAATTACGGATCAAGTGGCTCAAGGTGCTTGGCCTTTGGCAGAGGCGATCCGCCCTTTCTCCAACTCTCCGATTGTCCGCCTGAGCCAGTGTTCGAGTGCCTGCTCCATCTCTTCTTCTGTGCCCCACTCGTAAAATGAGTTCACGGTTTCCCCCTTTGCCGTCAGTTGAATATGGCGGCAAGGGAAACGAGTCTTGCGGCGATCCTCCGACACAAACTGTATGAGGGCACATTCCGTGCAGGGGTGGGGTTTCTCGCGGCCCTCAAAGTTGAGGCAAGTGGGAGAATCCTCAAAAACAAAATTGGGACGCCAGGGGTATCGTTGTTCCTTGCGGTACCCGCCCTTCTCCACGAAGGCCAATTCCGCTTTCAGTACCTGTAGAATGTCTCGATCGTCCATCATTGCACCCCACAAACGTAGGTTTTCATGCCGTGGAACGAATGTCGGTGACCAGCGTCACTTTCGAGAGTGATGCGCATCACGGACCTGGTCGAGTCCTAAGCCAATCAGCAGAAGAGTTAGCGGCCCAAATTCACCGGCTTGTCGTAGCCCGTCATTTCCAGATAGCCCACACCTCCCAAATTGTCGTTGCCCTTGTGCCCTGCAACGGAAATCGCGCCTTCCCAATAGCTGGGCGAGAATTTCGATGAGCTGGCAAATTCCTGCGATTTCAGCGAAGTCTGCGCTTCCAGCGAAATATCGAGTCTGGGGATCATGATCTTCCAGCGAACGGGATAGGTGGCCGAAGTCACGGGACTCTTCCAGTTGTCGCCCGTGGGCGAAAGAAAAAAATCCGCAGCCTGGAGGAATAAGGATTTTCCGCGCGCATCAACAAATGTGCCCGCTGAAAAAGGATCAATCGAGCCGTCTTTTCGGCGGATGCGAAAAAGCATAAGTTCGGTATCGTCATTCAATTGCAGACTAAGCCAGTCCCAGCCAGTTTGCTTCTCGGCGAGCTGGTGAGTGAAGAATTCGTGATCCATCCACGACGTGCCGGAGACTTGGTACGTTTCTCCCTTTCGCGCAATCGTTCCACTCGTCTTCAACCGGGTGAAGGAGATGTAGTGCGAAGCATGTCCGACCCCTTCGAACTTCTGGCTGATTCCGTTTTCGCCGTGAATGACGGGGAGCTTTTCCGGATGCAGGAAAAGAGAAAGAGAGAAGCGCTCGTCAACGGCGCGAAGTTGCAGTTCTTCTCCTTTCCAACGCACTTCCCAATTGCCGTTCCAGATGCGTTCCTGCGATTCCGAGGCGCCGGCAATGCCAGGCCCGGCACGGTTGGTTCTTTGGGAGTGAAAAAACTGACTGCCGTCGAGATCGCTGAGCGCCAGATGAGCGAGATAAAGATCCCGTACGTCCCAGGTTGCAGCCCTGGCCGGGTCGCGGCTGACGGCCTGGCGGAAGAAGGTTAATTCATACCCAAAACGACGCCCGTCCGAAGCGGTCAGGTTTCCCGTGAAGTACCACCACTCCGTCTGAAAATCCGGGTGATTAAAATGATCGCGCGGAAATTCGTAGCGATAGCCCGGAACTGCCGTTTTGTATTGTCCTCCCGCAGGCTGTATCCACAAAAAAAGCAGCGCACAGACGAAAAGCTTACTCCTCATGGACAGCCTCGATGGGGTTCAGTCGCACCGCCACATAGGCGGGATAGAGGCCAGACACTACGGTCGCCACGTAGACAACCGAGAGCGCGATAAGCAGCACTGCGACAGGCCAATGGAAGCGGATGGTCCAGCCAAACGACTGCTTGTTGATCACAAACACGAGAATCAACGACAACAAATAGCCCAAGACAAACCCTGCGAAATTGGCCAGCAGCCCGAGCAAACCGGCCTCCATGAGAATCAGCTTGCGCACTTGCCTCGAGGACGCGCCCAGAAAACGAAGCAGCCCCAGCTCTCTCCTTCGATCAAGGATCAAAGCCAGCAGCGCCCCGGCGATACCCATAACCGCGACCATGACGGCGACGGCCTCGAGTGCATAGGTGATGGCGAAGGTCCGATCAAAGATGCGAATCGCTTCGGAACGCAAATCCCGATCCGAGAAGATAAGAATAGAAGACCCTGCGGAAATTTCCTGTATTTTGCGGCGAATCGCCTCGGGCTCAAAATGGGGCGCCACGAAAACCGCAAGATTCGAAGGCGCAGGATCGGGGAGGTACCGAAGAAGTGTGTCACGATCCATCAGAATCGTGCCTCGTTCGTTGCCGTAATCGTAATACACGTCCACAATCTTAAAGCTGGCACGCGACTCTCCGAGAGGAAGAGTAATGGAGTCGCCGCGTTTTACCCCGTGCTTGTACATAAAAGGCTCGCTTACCAGGACGCTATTCGACCCGCGCAGTTCTGCCAAAACATCTTCCGAGCGCCTTTCCGAGAGGAAATCAGATTTGCGGTATCCCCGAAGAACGCGCGGCTCAACAGAAGCCAGCATCGCGGGCATTCCGTCGCAGCGAATTTCATAAACGCGCAGCCGCTGAACCGCCGCAACACCAGGAAGGCCAGCAATTTTCTCCACGAGCTTCACGGAAAGGGTTGGATGCCGGTCCGCGGCCGGGCTGCCTGCAGGCCGAACATACAGATCAGCGGGGAGCTGGTCGTCCATCCAGGTCACGACGGTCTTCCGGAAACTCCCCACCATGATTCCCACCGACGTCATCATCGCCACGGCCGTGGCCAGCGCACCCACCAGAACCGAAGTGCGCTGAAGCGACGCCGCGAGGCTGCGCGAAGCCAGCAGGGCCTCCACTCCCATCCACTTTCCCAGGGTTGCGGAACTCAGCGCCGAAACGGAGTGGGCGAAAGCCGGAATGGCATAGGCGGAAGCAACAATCAGCAAAATCGTTGCGAGATAACCGAACAGCGGCCTTTCGGATATCGCGGGCATCTTCGCGGCCAGCCCAGCTAGGATCGCTAAAGTAGCGGCGATCAAGAGATCGCGTTCCTTGTGCATGCTTGCCGTATATTCGCGGCGGCCACGAGCCATGGCATCCACGGGCGACACCTGCATCGCTTCGCGGGCGGGCAAGAGCGCCGATGCAAGAGCAATACCCATACCCACCACCAACGCCAATACCACGGAGCCACTCGTCAGTTCGATTGGGCCCGGCCGGCTGCTTACATAAAGCGACTCAACGGTCAGAGCCATTAACTGGGCAGCGCCAGTGGCCATCAGACGTCCGAGCAGCAACCCGAGAAGCGCACCCGCCAGCCCGAGGCAAGCGGCTTCGCCAAGAAAAGCGCCCGCGATGTCCGCGCGTCTTGCGCCCAAAGCTCGCAGCAAGCCAATCTCTGGCCTGCGCCGGACCACGGATATGGAAATAGTATTGAAAATAAGAAATGCACCAACGATGAGAGCAACGTAACTCAGCAGTCGTAGATTCCAGCGAAACGCTGCAAGCATCTTGCGATTCTCGTTCGTGCTTGTGCCTTGAGGGCGGATCTCCAAACCGGCAGGTAAGAGTTCGCGCAAGCGTTTTTGTGCAGCATCGAGATCCGCGCGTTCCGGCAACTTGAGCAGGATGCGATCCACGCGCCCGCCCCGATTTAACGCGCGCTGGGCTGCCGAAATGTCCATCAGAACAGCGCTTTCATTCCCATTCGAATCCGGATAGACGCCTTGCACCGTGCAGAGAAATGTCTGGTCATTGATTAGCAACTCGATTGGATCGCCCTGATTCTTTTTGAGGCTGCTGCCAACCCAGACGCTGCTGGGATCTCCCATACGAAGAACTGAGTCACTTGACAGTCTGGAAGACGCCGCGTCCGAAGAGATGCTCGTGCGAGGCGCGTAACGGCTCCCTTCCGCAATCAGGTCAAGGCCAACGAACGGAAGTGTTTGCTTCGTGCCGAGAACAACAACGTAATCTTCAATGCGTGGAGAGACGCGGGCGATAAAAGGTTGCGAGGAAAGGATGCCCACGGCGGATTCCGGAACGCCACCCGAAGCGACAATCTCCAAGTTGTCCTCGCCGGCCAGCGTCTCCATCGAGGAGCGAAACGACCCCGCGGCCGCGTAACCCGCCATATCGATCGCCAGGACAACGGCGACTCCCAGGGCCACAGCCAGCACAGTGAGCGCAAGACGAGCAGGCTCGTGGAAGAGCGGTCGCACCATCAATCGAAAGAAAAGTTTCAGGCGGGTCATTTCAACGGCGCGTGACCTCCTCGATCCTCCCATCCCGCAAGCGCACCAGCGTATCGCACACACTTGCAGCCTCGATACTGTGGGTCGCTATGATGGTTGCGGTTTTCTTCTCGTGTGTGAGCTGTTGCAAGAGATTCAGAATGACGCTGCCGGTAGTCGTGTCAAGATTCCCGGTGGGCTCGTCCGCGAGCAAAATGCGCGGTGAATGAACAAGTGCGCGCGCAATGGCCACGCGCTGCATCTGTCCGCCGGAGAGTTGATGCGGATAACGGTCGCCGAGGCCATCGAGCTCCACCCACTGCAGGCGTTCCCGTGCGGCGCCGCGAGCCTCGGGCTGGCCCGCGAGCAACAAAGGCAGTTCAACATTTTCAAGCACCGTCAGCGTGTTCAACAATTGAAAGGATTGAAAGATGAAACCGACCCTTTCGCGGCGAAGCCTCGTCAGTTTTGCATCGTCAAGCCCGCTGGTCGTCAAGCCAGAGATGCTTACGACGCCCGCGCTAGGGAAGTCCATCGCTCCCGCCAGGTTCAGGAGCGTGGATTTTCCGCAACCGCTGCGGCCAACAAGTGCGACGAACTCTCCCTCGGCCACATCCAGAGAAACGCCATCCAGAGCCCGAAGGTGCTGGCCATCCGAGGCGTATTCCTTGCTCACATTCTGAAGCGAAAGGATCGGCATGGGTCAAACTTGTCAGCGACGCCTTTTCAGGCGGCCACCGCACTGAAAGCTCGGGCGGAACGGAGATGGTTGGCCCGAAAACAATCAGGCCTTGGTTTCGGCGAGCGCCTTCTCGATAGCCGAGATAACCTCCGGCGAATCGGGCTTCACCTCAGAGTCAAAGCGCGCAAGCACTTTCCCGTCGAGGCCAATCAGGAATTTCGTGAAATTCCATCCAATTTCGCAGCCGGTCTGCGGGTAAAGCGTCTTGTCGGTCAGGAATTGGTAGAGCGGGGTGATATCCGCGCCTTTCACGGACACTTTGGCCATCATGGGAAAGGTTACGTGGTATTTCGCCGTGCAGAATGTTTTGATCTCCTGATTCGTGCCGGGTTCCTGGCGGCCGAAGTTGTTCGCCGGAATGCCTACAATTACGAAGCCCCGGTCCTTGTATTTTTCGTAGATAGCCTCAAGCGCGGTGTATTGCGGCGTGAATCCGCAGCGGCTGGCAACATTCACAAGCAACATGGTTTTTCTCTTGAAGACAGACAGCGAGGTTGGTTGTCCATCGATGGAATGAAGCGTGAAATTATAAATGCTTTTCTCGGTTGCCATGAGCGCCGTCCCCACCAGTGCGAGAACCATAAAGATTTTCTTCATCGAATTCTCCAGGTCGATTTTTGTTTCGTCCCACGATACGCAGAAAAGACAGCGTGGGAGACGTCATTTTCTCCTCTCTAACTATACGGTAAGAAGACGCGCATCGGGGAGCAGATCCAGGCTTGCGGTAAGCGGGGAAATCCAGGAAACCGCAATCGCGCGGAGTTATTGAGCCGGTGTCCCGCACTGATATAGACTGCGCCCATCATTTCCGTCAAGGAAATGTCGAGGAGGCACGATTGCTTACCGCAACCACCCTGGCAGCCACACATCGAACGCTCGCCCCTATCGATCTCGTCATTTTGGGTGCCTATTTTGTCTTGGTTTTCGGCATCGGGTTTTATTTTTCTCGGAAGGAGCGTACGTCAGAGGACTATTTCCTCGCGGGGCGGAACATCGGGTGGTTCGCTATTGGCGCTTCGCTCTTTGTTTCCAATATTTCCACGGAACATTTTATTGGACTCGCTGGATCCGGCGCAGCAGTCGGCCTCGCTCCCGGCCACTACGAGTGGCTGGCTTCTTTGATCCTGCTCCTCCTGGGATGGGTGTTCGTCCCGTTTTATTTACGCTCGAATGTTTTCACTATGCCGGAGTTTCTGGAGCGTCGCTTCAACCGCAGTTGCGCTACATATCTCGCTAGCATCTCGATCATCGCCTACATCTTCACGAAAATTTCCGTGCACTTGTATGCGGGTGCCATCGTTTCTGAAAGTGTCCTCGGCTGGAAGCCGATGACGGCCGCTATCATTCTGGTGGTCGCAACGGGTATCTATACCGTGGCCGGTGGTCTCGCCGCTGTCATCTACACGGACCTGGTGCAGACGCTGATCCTTCTGGCTGGTGCGATCGTTCTCACGATCATTGGTCTCGAAAAAGTAGGCGGCTTCGCCGGACTGCGCGCCGCGGTGCCTCCCGCATACTTTCATATGATCAAGCCGGCCAGTGATCCGGATTTTCCGTGGACCGGCATCTTCTTCGGCGCACCGATTCTGGGAATCTGGTATTGGTGCACGGACCAGGTCATCGTCCAGCGAGTACTCTCGGCGAAGGACGAAGGTCACGCCAAGGCCGGCACCATCTTCGCCGGGTTCTTGAAGATCCTGCCCGTGTTCCTGTTGGTCTTGCCAGGACTGATCGCCTTCGGTCTCTTCCCTCAAATGTTTCCGGTGATCAACGGCAAAGTCACGAACGGCGACACCGCCTATCCCTTGATGATCGTCAATTTGCTTCCCGCCGGCCTCGTCGGCTTGATGATCGCTGCCCTGCTCGCTGCGCTGATGGGGGCAATGAGCTCGGTCTTCAACTCCGCCTCAACCATGGTCACGCTGGATTTTTACAGGAAGCTCCGGCCCGGCGCCAATGAAGCGCAGTTGGTGATGTTCGGGCGAATCGCCACCGGCGTGATGGTTGTCCTTGGCGTGCTTTGGGTGCCTTTCATCCATCTTCTCAATACGCAACTTTGGATTTACCTGCAGAGCGTGCAGGCGTACATCAGCCCGCCGATTTCGGTGTGCTTTATCTTCGGCATTCTGTGGCCCCGTTTGAATGGGGAGGGCGCTATCAGTTCGTTGCTCGTGGGTTTTGTCATGGGCGCGGCACGCTTCATTTTTGAAGTGCTGGACAAAACGCGTCACTATCAATCTCCCTCGATTCGCTGGCTCGTGGACATGAATTTTCTGCACTACGCGATCGTGATGTTTTTCGCCTGCACGGCCGTGCTGATTGGTGTCAGCATGATGTTTCCCGCGCCGCCGCGAAAAAAACTGGCAGGGCTCACCTTTGCAACGGTGGACGACAAACTGGAAACCGTCGGCGTGGATGCCCCTGAACTGGCCAGGGAAACCAGGACGGAACGTATCCTCAATCTTGCCTTCACCGCACTGCTGTTGGTCACCGTCATCAGCTTTTGGATTCATTTTCGCTGAGTGGAGCGGATGGTCATGACAGAACTGAGCAAACAAACCACAATCTCCAGCCTCCGGTCCAACGTTTCCCGCCAAGAAGCGGCACGTGCATTTGCCGGTTCTGGCCTGGATGCGGTCTACTGGCGCGCGAGACGAGGCCAGCTGCAAAGAATGGCCGTCGCGTATCTGCCGTTCCGCCTCTATCGCGTGCAGTATGAATTGGGAAGCGCCCGGCATTCCCGAGCATTCGCGCTGGAAGTCGTCGAAGGGACGCTCGATCTTTTTGAATTCCCTAAAGTTCCAGATGGATTAGAGTGCATCGAAACACGCAATTACGTCACCCCACAGCTGGCCGAAGACCGCGCGGAAGCCCTTTTGCGGGAGAAAGTCCTTCGCATCGTTTTTCAGAACGGTTTTTTTTGCGTGCGAGAGCCGAGACTATGGATAGAACGCCTTCCCGGTGATTTCAGCATGCCCTACTGGCTGGGGTTTTACGGAAGCGAGCACCGTCTGCATTGCCGCGTGATGGACGCCGTGCGCCGGCGCATGGAAGGTGCAAAGGCAACAGCGCTCTTCGAGCGTTGGCTGGCCGCCTGACTGTTTTCAACACCGGGCACCGAGCGAGTTCAGTGCAGAGCAAAAATAGAAAGACTCTGCGCCGGAAGCTGCAGCCGGATTTCCTGGCCAACCAGTTCGGCTTGCCCCTCTCCAAAAAGCACCGATACTCCTGCCGCACCTTGCGCGGGCGCGTCACGCAGAGAAATCTTAAGGTCCCTCGAGGATCCATTCTGAAAAGCGACAACCAGCTTTTCCTCCTCGCTTTCCCGTACAAAAACGTACGACGCATCGTCCGACGCCAGATGCCAAAGTTTGCCTCCACGCAAAGCGGTGTGATCCCGGCGGATGCGGAGCAAAGCCTGCACATACTCGAACACCTCCTGCTGCTCCTTTGTCCGTCCTTCACGCGTGAACGCATTGTTTCCGTCGCCCGGCCATCCCCCCGGAAAATCGCGGCGATTGTCCGGGTCGGCACCCCCCGGCATAGCGATTTCATCGCCATAGTAAATCTCAGGCACTCCTCGCAAAGTCAGCGCCAGTCCGAAAGCCAGCTTCAGTCTTGCCGGCGTTGCGCCAGGTGCGCTCGAAAAACGCGGCACATCGTGATTCGCGAAAAAGGGCACGAG
>Ga0306921_10000182_pt1 | contig 48561 bp, 40 predicted proteins | sample sta12Cox44000080_FD_203760 | JGI IMG/M metagenome (GOLD analysis project Ga0306921, IMG submission 203760) | Lab enrichment of tropical soil microbial communities from Luquillo Experimental Forest, Puerto Rico - statoxic.12C.oxic.44.000.080 (v2)... | ecosystem: Environmental > Terrestrial >... | reverse complement strand
GTACCGCTTTAATCGCCGATACGATCTCGCCGCCATGATGCCACGCCTCGGCTATGTCGCAGTCCGAACCCCGCCGATGCCATACCGCCTCCTCAAATTGGCTGAGGATCATGCGTAATCAGGAAAATCTTTGATCCGAGAAGCCGCCGGGTCGATAACGCGGTCAGAAAGAACTGCCGATCCGCCTGCCGGGGAGTCATCGATGACCAATATCCAAATCGAAGTGAATACGGTCGAGCCCTTTGCCGAGGGTCAGACGTTCGGCGAGGCCGGTCCCTATCTGCGCATCCGGGGTGTGGCCAAGGGCGCGCTCGATCCGGCGGCGCCGGAGAACCGGGTCATCGTCGACCTCGACAGGGCGCCGCGGAACGCGCGAGGCCTCGTCGAATATGAGACCGATTTCTTCATATTGCGGCCGGTGGATCCGGGCCGAGCCAACGGGGTGCTGGTCTATGACGTGACCAATCGCGGTTCGAAGCGTATTTTCCAGCTTCTCGACGACGCGCCGGGTGATTCGTCCGCCGCGGCGAACGATCCGAAGACGGCCCGTGAGGCCGGGCTCGGCTTTTGCCTCGGCCGCGGCTACAGTCTCGTCTGGTCCGGCTGGGACCCCGGCGCGCCCGCCGCCAACAGCGGCCTGACCGCGCGCTTCCCGACGGCAATGGAAAACGGGCGCCCAGTCACCGGCCATATCCGCCACGAGTTTCACATCGGCACCCGCGCGCCGGGCAAGGGGGATCTCGTGAGGCTGAGCTATCCGGCGGTCTCGACCGACACGAGGCAGGCGCGGCTGACCGTGCGCGACCGCGAAAGCGACACCCGCACCGAGATCCCGGCTGATTCATGGGAGTTCGCCGACACGCAGTCGATCCGGCCCTTGCCGCCGGGCAGCCTCTTCGCGCCGTTCAAGATTTATGAGCTGCGGTACGAGGCGACCGGCTCCCAGGTGCTCGGCATCGGCTTTGCCACGGTCCGCGACCTGGTCTCGTTTCTGCGCTACGAGCGCAGCGACCATAACGGCACGCCAAACCCGCTGCTCGCCGAAGGGGTGCGGACCGAGGGCACCGGCATCCGCCATGCGCTCGCCTTTGGCGTCTCGCAAAGCGGGCGCTTTCTGCGCCATTTTCTCGAGCTCGGCATGAACAATGACGGGCGCGGGCGCCGCGTCTTCGACGGTGTCATGAGCCATGTCGCAGGCGCCGGCAAGGTGTTCGCGAACCACCGCTTCGGCATGCCGGGGCGCACGGCGACCCAGCACGAGGACCGTCTCTATCCCGAGAACTGGTTCCCGTTCGGCAACGCGGTCACGAGCGACCCCTTCTCGCGCAAGACCGGTGCCATTCTGCAGGGCCATCCGACCGACCCGCTGGTCATCGAGACCAACAGTTCGACCGAGTATTGGCAGAAGGGCGCCTCTCTCGTGCACACCGACCCGACAGGCCGAAGCGACGCCGAAATGCCGGCGAATGTCCGGGTCTACATGATCGCCGGCACCCAGCATGGCGGCCGGCCCGGGGTCGATCCGAGCCCCGGACCGTGTGTCAACCCGCGCAACCCGCATAGCGCCACCCCGGCCTTGCGAGCGTTGTTCGCCGCACTCGAAGAGTGGGTCACCAAGGGCGCGGCACCGCCGCCGAGCCGCGTCCCGAGGATCGCGGACGGCACCGCGGTCATAGCCGAGAGCATCAGGATGCCGGCGGTGCCGGGCTTCGCCCATGCCGCCGGCGCCAACCAAATCGTCCCGCCGGTCGACTGGATCGACCCGCCGGCGCGGATCGACAATGTCTATGGCGCCCGAGTGAGCGCGGTCGATGCCGACGGCAACGAAATCGCCGGCATCCGCTTGCCGCCGATCGCGGTGCCGCTCGGGACCCACACCGGGTGGAATGTCTACCGCGCGCAGCCAGGCGAACTCGCCGACCGCGACGGCTCGATGATCCCGTTCGCCCGGACCAGGGAGGAGCGCGAAGCGGTGGGGGACCCGCGTCCCTCGCTCGAGGAGCGGTACGGCAACCGCGAGGCCTATGTCGCCAGGGTCGAGGCGGCGGCCGCGGCGCTGGTCGCCGAGCGCCTGCTACTGCCGGCCGACGCCGCGGCCTATGTCACAGCCGCGGAAACCTGCGACCGGTTCTGAGCGACGGCCCTCCGATCGGCCTACTCGCCTGGCGCCAGAGACGCAGGCAGACACACGTTTCGAACTTCTGGTTGGAATTCGAGGATGAGCGGCGAGGCCTGGTAGGACGGCCCTTTCGGGAAAGGACGTGAGAGTGAGCGCGAAATGCGCCGCTAAAGCGATAAGCCGTTCGGCAGCGCCCCATTACCGAGCGTGTAAACCTCGCGCGCGGGAATTGCCTTCCCCGTTCCTGGCGGACCCGCGGGATCGGCCGCTACAGCAACCCGCTGACCTCGAACTAACATCCGCCACTCCGCCTCGCCACCGTTCAAAAACTTTGAAAATGTACAGTAGTAATCGTGGTTCTGGTCGTCGCGCGCAAAGATTGGTGGGCACTTACCCTTAAACTGCGTCAGCACACTTGTGACGGTAGCCACCTTGAGTTCACCGGCCTCGATCTGGCCGATTATGACCTCAAGTAACGGAACTCCGGGATCATCGAAGTCTCCTTCTGGCCAGTTTTCAGACTTAAATGGGTTCGGCTCGATGGGCAAGCGGGAAAGCTCACGAACCACTTTCCTACCATCGTTCGCAAAATTTTTTCCCGAAGGTGTGGAAAAGAAGATCTTTTCGGTGAATCTCGAAGAGAACTCAAGTAGCTCCGGGAAATCGGGATGACCCACTATCTCTGAGTTTCCGGACGCGAAACTAATTTCAGTGATCAACGACCTGGCGACTGAGGCTGTGTTGCTGGGCGGCGGGTCTTGCTCAAGGATCGGCACTATTAAACGGGTTGCCTCCCGCAAATGCTGCACCTTATCCTCACCCTTTAGGCCTTCGCTTCTCCTTTTTAGTGCAGCCGATTTGGAGGTGGCGCGGAGATCTTCGTTATATTTTGATCCAAACCATTGATCTACCTCAGTTAACACCTGGTCGTAACGACCGGCGAAAGTCAAGGCGACGAAATAATAATAAACAATTGCGGCAGCAGCTCTTTTTGACGACCGATTCGGATCATCCCACCCTTCCTCGATAAGCCCGCGGAAGATTGCCGCGCAATCCAAATAACGCCTGACATCTAGCAGAAACTTCCCCAGACGGACCTTATATGCGATTGTCTCTGGAGATTTTTGCACCGCACGACCAAAATATTCCTCTGCTTTTTGCCAATCCTTTAGGGTGTCGGAAAGCTCGCCATAATAAACCCAGAACGTGGCATAGTCATGGAATTCCTCGACTCGCACATCAAATTGGGCCCGCATCTGGCCTTTATCTATTCGCGAATATGTCTTCTTAAACAGGACAGATCTTGCGTCGCACAGAAGGGTCACCAAAGCTGGAGGCAGGCCGGAAGAAATGTAGAATGAATTCAGCTCATCAATGCCAAGCTGTTTCTGTTGAAGATCATTTTCTATTACTTGATCACGAGTTCTAATCCTCCTAGACTGGACCGCGTCCCGGATTTTCAGTGTCAAATCTGAAATCAAAAGGAGGTCACGAACACCTTCCGTGAGGCTGATCTCATCTTGAGGCCCTTGCTCAGTATTCACTATGCGGATTAGGCTCGTCCGAGCGAGGGAGCTTATCCCATTCGCAAGTGCATCGGGGTCCAGGCCTGTGAGATCGGCAAGTTCGCTTCGGTCGAGGGGCGATTCGAGGAACAACGCCTCCAAAACGTACAACGATTCCTCAGGCAGATCCCGTACCAAGTTGTCGTAGGAATACTGCAAGACGTCGTGCTTTATCTGCTGAATTACTTGTGGCATAGAGCGCCCAGCACCAACACCGTCGATTGTCAGCCGTATTGCAAGAGGATTCTGCTGACACGCGTTGACCACTCTCGCAATATTTTCGAAGGTCAGGTCGAACCCACGACGGCGTGAATAGATGTTCCCGAGTTGCTCGCTTGCCTGCGTACTGAGCGGATCGAGCCTGATCGTGCTGGCGCCGTCAATTGGAATGCGGCTGGTTATAACGACTTTCCATTGCTCAGGAAGCTTTTCATAAAAATCTTTGAACTCTGGTTCATGTTCCCGAATTACTGTTTCTAAATTATCTATAACTAGGACACCACGGAGCGCCGTTGTATCCAGCAGCATTGAATGATTCTGTATGGGTAGATCTAGAACGTCGAACGTCGCCTTGACGATCTCCTGGTAAAGCTCGCTGAAAGTCTTGTCAGCAGCGATACGTCGGATCCCTGTGTCGCTCAATTCGTGCGTTTTTGCAGTAACGAAGATAATAAATTGACATGAATCGGTCAGGTTCTCATCTTTGCTGATGAACCGCATGCACTCGAGTACGAGCGACGTTTTCCCGATGCCGCCGGGGGCGACGATAGCTATCAGGGGGAATCTTTGCGATTGTACACGTTTTCGAAGTTCTTTCATCTCCTCCGTGCGGCCGATTAAACCCGTAATCTCGTGATCGATGAGCGCGGGGAGATTGTTTGGAACCACACGGACGGCCTTCAAAAGCCACTCCTCGGAAATCTCGGAGAGATTCTCAGAGATCGCTGCGAGCGTGGCGGACTTGACGTCCGACATTCCTAAAAGATCAAAGATCGGATCCGTGCCGAGCGCAGCAGCGCGGTACCAATGATGCATAAAAAACGGTCGAACGGGATGCGCTGCGGCCTGCCTAATTTCAAAAATATGGAGTTCCGACAAGCATTCACGCAAACGAACTAACAGTTCGTGTTTTTCTGTTCCCTTGGCAACATCAATTGCTAGCCCGACAAGCTCTTCCAGATAGCACTCCTGGACGACCGCATCGATCGAGCGTGCGCTTAGAGCTGCTTGGACCCCGCGCCGTTCTTTAATTTTCTTTAGGATACTGCTACCAATAAGGTCTTTGAGCTCAGCGTTATCGGTGACGAATTTGGCGACCGCCAATTCTGTCGCATGCAGTATCATGTTGGTCTGGGCTCGGAGCTTAAGCTGCTCGTCGACGATCTGCATAATGTGTGCTCTCCCTGCCTATTAGGCCTCTTTGCGACCCACCCTCGGCATCCGTAGCTCCGTAGCGTCGCCGGAGAATGGCGACGTTTGCCAGATCTGCACGGTTCCAGGTTCCGTGAGGATTAGGGAGAAAGTGTTCCTCGGCGGTTAATCCGGCCGCCGGACCCGAAGGGATGGTGGCGACTTCTGCCACGCGCTCGCGTTTGGTGTCTCACAGAGCGGGCGATTTCTGCGCCATTTTCTCGAGCTCGGCATGAACGACGACGGGCGCGGACTGCGCGTCTTCGATGGTGTCATGAGCCACGTCGCCGGCGCCGGCAAGGTGTTCGCCAACCACCGCTTCGGCATGCCGGGGCGCACCGCAACCCAGCACGAGGACCGGCTCTATCCCGAGAACTGGTTCCCGTTCGGCAACGCGGTCACGACCGACCCGTTCTCGCGCAAGACAGGTGCCATCCTGCAGAGCCATCCGACCGACCCGCTGATCATCGAGACCAACAGCTCGACCGAATACTGGCAAAAAGGGGCTTCTCTCGTGCACACCGACCCGACTGGCCGCAGTGACGCAGATCTGCCGGCGAATGTCCGGGTCCACATGATCGCCGGCACCCGGCATGGCGGGCGCCTCGGGGTCGATCCGAGCCCCGGCCCCTCGTCAACCCGCGCAACCCACACAGCGCCACTCCGGCCATGCGCGCCTTGTTCGCCGCACTCGAAGAGTGGGTGACCAAGGGCACGGCACCGCCGCCGAGCCGCGTTCCGCGGGTGACCGATGGTACCGCGGTCATGGCCGAGAGCGTCAAGATGCCGGCGGTGCCCGGTTTTGCCGTTGCCCCCGGCGCCAACCAGATCGTCCCGCCGGTCGATTGGGTCAATCCGCCGGCGCGGATCGACAATATTTATGGCGCGCGGGTATGCGCGATCGATGCCGACGGCAACGCAATCGCCGGCATCCGGCTGCCGCCGATTGCCGTGCCGCTCGGGACCCACACCGGGTGGAACGTCTACCGCGCACAGCCCGGCGAGCTCGCCGACCGCGCGGCTCGTTCATCGCCTTCGCCCGGACCAAGGCGGAGCGCGAGGCGGCCGGCGACCCGCGCCCGTCGCTCGCAGAACGCAACGGCAGTCGCGAGGCCTATGTTGTCAAGGTCGAGGCGGCGGCCCACGCGCTGGTCGCCGAGCGCCTGCTTTGCCGGCCGACGCCGCGGCTTATGCCGCCGCGGCGGAAGAGTGCGATCGGTTCTGAGTGACAGCCGAAGTGCCGCAACACCGACCGAATTTACGGTCAGGCGGACACTCTCAAATCGTGATGAAGGTGCCCCGCTCGCCCGAACCAGCCCGGTGGTATCGCCCGACGCGGCATTGCCCGCATACCGAGGCCCGCTCGGCGCGGGCGAGGTGACCGTTTTGTCTATCCCAACCGTCGGGTGGCCGCGAAAACCACGGTCAGCTGCCCGCTGATCTGCGTTAGCCGTGCGATCACCCCACCCATACAGCGCCGCTGTTTGGCCGTTCGTGCGCCTTGGTGTGCATGGGGCTTCGGTGCGCGTGAGCGAGAACTCCGGTCATTCGGGAGGGCCGCCGATCGTTCAGCGGCCCCCTCGTTCGACTCTCTCGCCGTGCGCCGCCCTATATCCCGACGCTAAAAAGACAAAGGAGCCGCCTGAGCCGGGGATGCTTCACTGCAGCGCGCGGCATGAGCAGCCGATCGATCCGCTCAAACCGGAGGCGCGCGGCGCGTGAGCGCTGGTCGAGCTCGATCCTCGGCACGCTCTTGCTCCTTAGGTTGGTTCTCATGACGGCGCCCTCCACAGCGCGGACCCCCAACGAAAATTGGAGGCCGCATCACGAATAGCTCGCCAATTCCCGAAGATGTGTGAGCCGCTTCACATACCGGCGATTTATTTGGCCGGGGCGGGCACGCAGGTCGGTCCCGCCCTCGCTCTTCTTCTTGCACGTAAAAATCGAGAGGGTTTTTTAGCGTTTTTATGAGTCGTGCCGGTCGAAGGCAGGTGACGAAGCGTAGAGTGCGACCTCATCGAAGCGGGATTGGGCTGAACCGCAGGAAGCTTCGCGACCCGGGATTAGCCAGGTTGTCCGATCCGCGCGGCGCTATCCAGGGCTGGCGGGGGATAGCTTAGGACCGAGAGCTGATTTGTGGCTCCGCCGTGGGGCCGACAACGATCAGCCGTTGCTGGCTTGAGACGCTGGGCTGAGCGGAACAGACGAGCCCGGTGGCAATATCGCCCACAAAATCGTGGGTGGTGTGAAGCGGCTCACACGTCTTCTCTGCCGCTCGAGCTATCTGTCGAGCGGCCTGACTTCGCCCGAGGTGCCTCCGATGTGGAGGTCATTATGTAGCGCTCGCGTGCAGCCCACGTCCGAAGCATCCGCCGACCAATCGGCACCTGGCTCAACAAATCTTGTCCCCGCGGAGTCCCGTGACTGAGGAGGACGCCATGCCAATCAGCACCGATATCCTAGACCGTCGGGCGACGCGGTTCGTGCTGTGGAGCCCGCAAACACAGAACGCGGCGCCAGAGCTCGTGATAGGGCGCCTCCGTGATGGCAACCCGCCCACAGTTGAGGGCATCAGACACGTCGCACTCGCACCCGCTGCAGATGCCGCCGGACTGTTCGAGGTTGCTGCTGCGAACTGCAGATTGGATGACGGCGCGGTATACCACTACTGGTTTGAGGTAGACGACAGTCGATCGGATCTGCATCCCCCGGCCCGAGTGGTCGTGACGGACCCCTTTGCATCGTGCGTCGATTGGCGGGTGGTTCCGCCGGGAGCGGCCGATAACACCCAGCCTGCCTCGGTGATCCGTTATGCGGGCCAGGGCATGCTCGGCGACTGCGACCCGGGCGGCGAATCCGCCGTATTTGATATGCCGGATATGCCCGACAAGCTTGCCCAAAATAATCAGCTCGTCATCTACGAGCTGCCGACGGCCTGGACGCTGAGCCGCTCGCTCAACGAGCCCGAACGTGCCGTGGCGACCTTTCTCGATGCGGCGGCCCTCGTTGACGAACGGATCGGCGGCGCCAACTTTGCCGACCTGTCGCTGTTGGACGCAGGCACGGCTTACCTGGCCGACTTGGGCGTCAACGCGCTGGAGCTGCTCCCGCCGGCAGACAGCTTTTTTAAGCGGGAGTGGGGCTACGACACGTCCCACTACCTCTCCCCCGATTGTGATCTCGGTTACCCCGAGGGGAATCTCTCGCCGACCGCCAACCAGGACCTGGCCCGCCTCGTCGACGCCTGCCACCAAAAGGGCATGCGATTCTTCATCGACGCCGTTATGGCCTTCGCCAAGGAGGAGCCCTACAACCACATCGACGCGCCGGACTTCTGCATCGATGATCCGGCGGCCGACCCGAACGACCCCGATGCGCTGACCTCGGGTCGCGCCGACGGCTCCCGCACCCTGCGTAACGGCTTTGGCAGCACTCTGTGGCGATACGCCAAGCCAGTCATGACTTACGACCCAATCTCCGGTCAGGCTCAGTCCGTATTCCCGGCTCGCCAGCTGATGCTGACCTATTTGACGCGATGGATGCGGGACTTCCGGGTCGATGGGATCAGGATGGACAGCGTCGAGAACGTGGCCAACTGGGATTTCGTTCAGGCTTTCAAGGACCTCGGGCGGACACTGTGGCGCCGCCGCTGGACCGATGCTGGCCTGGACCCGGCTGTCGGTGCAGACGCCCGGTTTTTGGTCGTAGGCGAAGAGCTGAGTCTCCCACCCGCGTTGCTTCGCCAGAATCGGCTTGACGGGCTGTGGAACGACGACTTTCAAACCCGCATCCGCGCAGCGATCCGGGGCGACAGCGCCAACGGCGACAACTTCGAATGGACCGTGCGGAAGGCGATCGACTGCCGTCTCGGCGGCGTGTTCACCGACGGCGCTCAGGCCGTCAACTACGTTACAAGTCACGACGTCGAAGGAAACGAGCGCCTCTTCACGATGCTCTCGAAGAGCGGGCTGCCCGACGAGCAGATCGAGAAGCGGATCAAGCTGGCGTTTGTTTGCCTGATGACGGCGGTAGGGATTCCAATGTTTCTCGCCGGCGAGGAGTTCGCTGACCAACACGACTTTTTCGATGAACACGGGAACGTGACTCAGCGGGCGGGTAAGCAGGTGGATCCGGTGAATTTCGGCCGACTGACTGCAGCGCCCAGCACAGACAAGCAGGGCAACCCCGACGGTTATTATGCTCTGATGCGTCGGCGGATCCACGCCTATGTAAAGACCCTCGTACAGCTGCGAACCACCGCGCCGGCTCTGGCGCTCAATGACACCGACTTCATCTGGACCGACTTTGGAGCGGGCAAGCAGGTAATCGTGTGGCGCCGGGGCGGAGCTGCCGCGGCGGTGCCGGTGATCGTGCTGGCGAACTTCTCGGACTTTGCGTCTGCTCCCGGCACGGACTACGTCATCCCGACCTGGCCAGGGCCGGCTCCGGCGGGCAAGAAGTGGATCGAAGTCACGCAGCGGCGCGACGTAGGCCCGACGTCTGTCGGACGCGAGCCGATTTTCGCATGGGAGGCGAAAGTCTACACCTACACCGATGTCTCGGGATGACGCGACAGCGCTGCGACCGGTCGTTTCGAAACCGCTGCAACGCCGAGGAGAACCAACGTGGCATGCTCTACAGATAGATATACGGCGACTTACGTGGTGGCCCCATCTTTGGGTCCACCGGACTGTCGGGACGCAGATTTCACCGACATTCAAGCGGCCATCAACGCCCTGCCGCCTGCCGGCGGGAAGGTGTTTGTGAAGGCGGGCACCTATGTCGTCTCACAGACCATCCTGATCGGGCAAAGCAACGTTCACCTTCAAGGCGAAGGGATGGGTATCACCAATATCGTCGCAGCGCAGACGATGACTGCAACCCCGGCAATCCGGGCTTATAACCAGCAAGCCGGCAACGTTTTGCCGCTGCTCGCCGACACGTCAAGGGGTGATACGAGCATAAGCTTAACTCCGGCGAATGCCGCCAGCCTGGCCTTGGGCAACTATGTCCTGTTGTTCTCGAACAAACCGGTCGATACGGAGGACCCGCACAAACACGCCGGTGAGGTCAAGCAAATCGAAATCATCGACCTCGCGACCGGCAAGGTTACGTTCGATGACCAGATTTATGACGGCTACTTGGTCAGTGATTCCGCGGCGACCGCGCGAATTACCATGCTGCAAAACGTAAGGCTGTCGGATTTTTCGGTTACGACGCAAGCTCCATTCTACACGGGAAGTGAGGCGTCTATTTCCTGCCGTTTCATCGACAATTTGCAGATCGAGCATGTCGAAGCGCATCATACCTACGTCGCCGGCATGCAATTGTTATCCGTGCGCAACTCGAACATCGCCGAATGCTATGTCCACGACATTCGGGACAAACAACCGGCTGCAAACGTCCATTACGGCATTGTGGTCAGCGCTGCTTCGCAAAATGTCAGCATCGCCGGCTGCCGGTTCTCGCATACCCGCCACGCGGTGACCACCGGAGGTGCCAGCGGAGCCCTGGAGAACGGCGTGCAACGTAATATCGTCGTTTCTAATTGCACATCGATGGCCGCCGACACGGCGCACTTCGATACGCATGATCCCGCGGAGAACGTAAGCTATATCGGCTGCGTGGCGATCGGCGGCAAACCTGCGCTGCAGGAAGTCGTCGGGTTTCAGATGCGCGGCGCCAATTCGTCGATTATCGGGTGTTCGGTGCTGCAGGCAATCGGCAAAGGCATCTTGATTTTTCACGCCGGATCCAATGGCGCAACGATCACCGGAAACATGATAGCCGGTGTCAAGTCAGTGGCGGGAACCCTTGGAATAGGAATTCATCTGGATTCTTCCGGCACCTCGCGCCACACCATTGCAGGCAATGTCATCAAACAGTGCGAGGGCTCGGCTATCGTCGGAGAAAGTGGGAACAACGATGCCGTCGTGAGCGGTAATGTCATCGACGGCACAAACCTGGTCGTGCCCGATGCGAGTATCGTTTTCCACAGCGCCGACCGGATTACAATAGTCGGCAACAAGGTCATTAACAACCAGACCGGTAGCCCCATCGGAATGAAGGGCAGCTCGAAGGACTGGCTGATCGCTGGCAATTCTTTCGCTCAGAACGGCACCAACAGCCCGGCGCCACTGAGTGTCGACTCAACTGTTATCAATAATTCCGGGTATAACCCGGTGGGCACGGTCGCGCTTCCCTGGCTTCCGAACGGCGCGCTGAGCAACAACGGAGGGGGCAGCGCCAACCCGGTAAGCGGGCGGCTCTACACGGTCAGACAAAGTGCCAAGACGATCATCATCACGGGCGGTGCCGGGACGCAGATCGCGATCGACGGAACCCCTACGGGCCTCTCGGGCGGCGTATTCAAATTGGGCATCGGTGAAACCATAATGGTCACCTATAGCTCGATCCCGACGAGCAGGGTTTCAGCCGATTGAGGTCGTGGCCGCACCTGGTCGGCCGCTTTGAATAGCTGCTGCTGTTGATCGTGTAGCTGTGTCGATCCGCTGGCGCGGATCCCAATATCTGTGGCACGCTGGTGCGCGCGGGGCCGGACACCGGGCCGCCTGCTCGCGACCTTGGCCGGTAAGAGCCGTCCAGATGAGATCGCCGGTGTCCGGAAAATAGCCCGAAGCCGTCACTCCTCGACGACCTCGTTAGAGCGCACCAATCGGCTGATGTGCTTTCGTCGTACAGAGGCAGTATATTGGAGCCCGTCGCCATTTTTTGGGGAGGGTCTAGGGGCGATGTCTGTCTCCAAGAAGCCGCGCGGAAAGGCGAGGCCCGACGCTTCGCGGAAACCCACGGTCGCCTCGGCGGTACCGGATTGGCAGGCAATGAAAAGCTTCCTGTCGACGACCGCGGGTCGCGGTCGCCGCGAAGCGATCGAGAAAGCGCAGGACGTTATCTATGACGCGTGGGAGCGCACAACGGCCCGCTCTCGGATCGCGCTGGCCCGCAAGGCGCTCACCATTACACCATTGTGCCCCGATGCCTATAGCATCCTGGCGGAGGAGGCGCGGTCGGTAGAGGAGGCCCGAGAGCTTTACGCGAGAGGCGTTGAAGCCGGAGAGGCGGCGCTAGGACGCAAAGGGTTCGAGGAATACGCCGGGCATTTCTGGGGATTTCTTGAGACGCGACCCTACATGCGCGCCAGAGCCGGTCTGGCAGCCGCTCTGCTGAAGCTCGGCGATGACGAGGCTGCCATCAGCCACTATCGCGATATGCTCAAGCTCAACCCCGGCGACAATCAGGGGATCCGCTATGTCCTCGCCGCTTGCCTGCTGCGGCGCGGGGATGAAGCGGGACTGAAGGACCTGCTGGCTGCGCATGAGGACGAGGGGAGCGCCCACTGGCTCTATACTCGTGCCCTCCTCGCATTTCGCGAAGGGCGCATGAGCGAAGCCGAAGTCGTACGGCTGGTCAAGGACGCCTGGTCGGCGAACGTGCACGTGCCCGCGATCCTGGCCGGCACCGCATCTCCGGTGATCTCGGACGGCGACTATATCACCGTGGGCGGTCCCGACGAGGCGACTGAGTATGTCGCGGAGTGCGGGCTGGCCTGGCGCAGCACGCCGGGTGCGGTCGAGTGGCTATGCAAAATCACTGCGACCCTGCCGGCGAACGACGCTTAGTCACCGGGTGATCCGCCATTGGCCGAGCCGGGGCCGCCAGGATGGTGCCGGGTCGCGTCGGCGGAAGCGCGCTGATCGCGTAACATTCGGTAAAGGCTTCCACGAACGGTCGCGATCGCGCCGCTCGCCTAACCAGAGTGTCGTCATCCGAAAAGAGTGTCACTCGGCGATCCTCGACTTGTGCTGCGACCGCGGCCGCGGCAGCATCTTGCCGTGCCCGCGAACCTCGAGTGACAGATGGAGGGGAGGATGCGTTTGTCCGGTTTCTTCGGAAGCACGGTTGCAGCGGTTTTGGCCGGCGGACTGGCCGTTTGGGCCGTGACGCCCGGCTTCGGTCAGGTCCTGATCGTCGGCAATGACGAGAAGCAGGGCTGGGATCAGAACGCAAAGCCGATTTTCAACGAGCCGGGCAAGGACACGCTATCGGTGATCGACATTTCCAAGCCGGAGGCGCCGCGCATCGCCGCGACTATTCCGCTGATCAACTCGGTCGTCGGCCCGCCGACCAATCTCGCGATCCACCCCTCGGGCGAGATTGCCTTTGTCGCCAACTCGCTCGAGCCGGTGATCCAAGGGTGGGGCCACCGGCTGGAGCCCGACAACAAGGTCTTTCTAATTGACCTGAAGGCGACCCCGCCCAAGGTGATCGGCACGATCACGGTCGGCAAGCAGCCCTCTGGCATGGCGATCAGCCCGAAAGGCGATCTGGCGCTCGTCGCCAATCGCGCCGACGGCACGATCTCGGTCCTGTCGATCCGCGGCAAGGATGTCCTGGTCGTCGATACCGTGACGGTCGGGACCGCCACCGACGGTGTTTCGGCTGTCGCGATCACCCCCGACGGCAAGCACGCGTTCGCGGCCAAAGCCGCCGCCAACAAGGTCGCCTTGTTGACCATTGACGGCGACAAGGTCACTTACGACAAGCGCGATCTGCCGACCGGTATCTTTCCCTACAATGTCGCGGTAACGCCCGACGGCAAACTGGCGCTGACCGTTGACAACGGCAATGGCGGGGGCTCCGACGGCAATGCGAAGACGGTCAGCGTGATCGACCTCGAAGCGAACCCGGTACGGGTCATCGATCACGTGACGGTCGGGGATTCACCAGAGGGGCTCGCGATCAGTCCGAAGGGGGATCTCGCCGTCTCGGTCGAGGCGCGCGGCTCGAACATGCCCAAGACCGCCTTCCCCTATCACCCGACGGGGGCCGTCACCGCTCTCAAGATCGACGGCAAAAAGGTCACCACTGTCGGCGAGGTCAATGTCGGCGCGCTCCCCGAGGGCGTCGCATTCAGCCCTGACGGCAGCTACCTCTATGTCGGCAATTTCATCGACGGCGACATGTCGGTCCTCAAGGTCGACGGGACCACGCTGACCGATACCGGGCAGCGCATCAAATTGCCCGGCCATCCGGCCTCGATGCGGGCCGGACCGCAATAGGGGGCGCTTCCCTGATCGACGGGAAGATACTGGGAGGAGAGCGCTTTCAGGCCCTTTTTGCGGCCAAATCTGTACCGGCAAGTCTTTGATATTCTTGCGCTGCGGCAGAGAAATTCCCTAGACGATCGAACAGGGAAATAAATCGGCCGAATAGGGAATTAAATAGCCCGTTCAGCGATTTTAATCGGCCGATCAGGGAGGGCGTCTCTGATTGGTCGCGGACGTGTTACCATGGCGCACCGCGGACCGGATCCAAAATGCTGCCGGGACGATTTCGATGGACATCGCGGGTTGGTTGCGAGGCCTTGGGCTCGAGCAATACGAGCAGGCCTTCCGCGAGAACGACATCGACCCTCAATTGCTGCCGGAGCTGACAGCCGACGATCTGATCGGCCTCGGCGTCGGCTCGATCGGCCATCGTCGCAGACTGCTCGCCGCAATCGCGGCGCTGCGTCCTCGTGAATTGGGTCCCTCCGACGAGCCGTCGAAACCGCCGGCTGTCGATACTCGGCGGCGCCAAGGGGCCGCCGAGCGGCGGCAGCTGACGGTGATGTTCAGCGACCTCGCCGACTCGACCGCGTTGGCGTCGCGCCTCGATCCCGAAGAGCTGGGTGAGGTGATCGGAGCCTACCACCGGTGTGTCGCCGAGGCGGTCAGTCGGTTTGACGGTTTTCTCGCCAAATATCTGGGCGACGGCGTGCTGGCCTATTTCGGGTATCCCGTGGCTCATGAGGACGACGCCGAACGGACGGTGCGCGCCGGTCTGGAAGTTACCCGGAGGGTCGCCGCTCTCAGCGGCGGCGGAACGCCGCTGAATGCCCGCATCGGCATCGCCACCGGGCTGGTGGTGGTCGGCGAGATAAGCCGTGGCGAAGCCAACGCCGTGGTCGGCGAGACACCCAATCTGGCGGCGCGGCTGCAAGCGGAGGCGCCGCCCGGTGGGGTCGTCATCGCGCCGGCAACACGCCGCCTGACCGGTGACTGGTTCCGCTATGCCGATCTCGGCGCGCGTCCGCTCAAGGGCGTCGCGGAGCCGGTGCCACTGACGCAGGTGCTCGACGAACAGCCGGCGGAAAGCCGTTTCGCTGCCACTCGAACCGCGTTGCTGACACCATTTGTCGGCCGCGAGCAGGAGATCGGCCTGCTGCTCGACCGTTGGCGGCTGGCGAGCGAGGGCGAGGGACAGGTCGTGGTGCTGTCGGGCGAGGCCGGCATCGGCAAGTCCTGGATCTCCGAAACCCTGTGGGAACGGATCGCGGAGGCCAGGACCCGCATCCGCTATCAGTGGCCCTATTACACGGACACCCCGCTCTTCCCGGTCGTCACCCAGTTGCGCGCGGCAGCGCGAATTGAACCGGATGATCCGGCGGCAACAAAGCTCGACAAGCTGGAACACGTGATCTTGCCGGCTGCGATCGGACCGGAGGTGGCGTTGAACTTGCTCCCCGACCTGCTGGCGATCCCGGCCGGCGACCGCTACCCGGCGCTGACGATGGGACCGGAATTACGCAAGATGCGGACCTTGCAGGTGCTCGCGGATCGGCTGTTCGCGCTTGCGCAACAGCGACCCGTGCTGGTCCTTCTGGAAGACGCGCACTGGATCGACCCGACGACGCGCGAATTGTTTGATTCGGTGATCGAGCCGATCGGGCATCGGCGTGTGATGCTGCTGGTGACCTGCCGGCCGGAGTTCCAGAACCCTTGGGGAAGCCACAGCCATGTGACCACCCTGACATTGAACCGTCTGGGCCAGCGGCAATGCGCGGACCTGATCGGTCAGCTCGTCGGCGGCCGTGCGTTGCCCGAGGGGATAACCGACGCCATTGCCGCTCGCGCAGATGGCGTGCCGCTGTTCATCGAGGAGCTGACCAAATCCGTGCTCGAATCCGGGCTGTTGCGCGACCGGGAGGGCCGCCTGGTTGCGGATGGCCCCTCCCGTCGCTGGCGATCCCGACCACGCTGCAGGGTTCGCTGTTGGCGCGGCTTGACCGCCTGTCGGCCACGCGCGAGGTCGCGCAGATCGGTGCGGCCATCGGCACGGAGTTCGACTACCAATTGCTGGACGCGGTCGCAGACCTTCCGCAAGTGCGGCTGCATGACGCGCTGTCGCAGCTTGAGGCCGCCGCCCTGGTGTTCCGCCGGGCAGCCCGCCCGAGGCGGTCTACACCTTCAAGCACGCGCTGGTGCAGGACGCTGCACACGAGAGTCTGTTGAAAAGCCGCCGTCAGCAGCTCCATGCCCGTATCGCCGAGGCGATCGATCAGCACGATCCCGAGGCGGCGTCGGCCCAGCCGCAACTGCTTGCACAGCATTACGCGGAAGCCGGGTTTGCCGAGCGCTCGGCCAGGGCATGGCTTGCGGCGGGCCGCCTCGCGGCTTCGCGATCGGCGTCGGCGGAGGCGGCGATCCAGTTCGCCCGCGGCATCGACGTATTGCAGAGCATGGAAACGGGAGCCGAGCGTGACCGGCTCGAGCTCGACCTGCAGATCGGCTTGCTCGGCCGCTTATGGGCACCCGGCGGTCGAGGCCGAAAGGGCGTGGGTGCGCGCCATCGACCTGTTGCGTGCCCACCCGGAGGACCCGCGGAACTTCTGGGCTCGGCGCGGCCTGTCTACGGCATATTCGGCGCAGGGTAAAATCACGGCCTACGCGGCGATCGCCGAGGAAACCTTAGATCTCGCCCGGCAGAGCGGCGACCCGGCGGGCCTATGCGTGGCGCATATGATCTTTGCCAACCTTAAGAATTACAGCGGGAATTTCGCTGCCGCGGAGCAGGCAACTTTTGAAGCAGCTCGGTATTTTCGTGAGGAAGCGCGTCACAAATCGTTCGATTTGTCCGGCCTGGACATTGCGGCGCATATCCCGCTAGCGCGGGCACTCGCGCAGTCGTTCCTCGGCAATCACGCCGAAGCAGACGAAAGCATGAACCAGGCGCTGCGCTTGGCCGAGGCGCAGCCGCAGGTTGGAGTGCTGGTCTGGGCCCTGTTCTGGGTTTCGTTTTGTTGTCTGATCGAGCGCGATTTCGGGCGGGCTGAGGCCGTGGCCGACCGCGCTTTCGCTTTGGCCACCGAGCACGGTTTCGGCTTCTGGGCCACGGGAGCGCAGTTGTCGCAGGGCGCGGCGTTGGTGATCGCCGATCCCGAGCGCGCCGCGACGGTGATCGGCGCGGGCCTTGCCAAGCTCGATTCGCTCGGATCGCGGTATTACTTTCATTCGATCTATCCGTGCTTTGAGGCGGAAGCGTTGCTGCGGCTTGGCAGGATTGCGGAGGCGCGGACGGCAATCGATCGCGCTTTAGCGATAACCGCGAGCACCGGCCTTATTTGGTGGAATGCCGATTTGCACCGCATCCGCGCTGCGGTGATCGGCGCCGAGGGCGACGACGACGACGCTGCGCGCGATGCGCTCACCCGCGCCGTTGCGATCGCGGAGCAACAGGGCTCCGAGACCTTCCGCCACCGTGCTGCTGCCGACCTCGCGGCCCTCGGCGGACCCGCGCATTGACCCGCCGAAGGATCGCTCGCAACAGCCTTGCAAACTCGTCCCCCCAGCACGATGATATCATCGTGCAATCACAGCCAAAGCGATGTTGTGTGGGACAGGTTATAATTCGGAACATCGACGATCGGGTTCTCGAGCGGTTGAAGGTGCGGGCGATGGCGCAGCGCAAATCTCTCGAACAGTCGCTCAGGGATATCTTGACCGACGCGGCGAAGCCCAGCCGAGAGGAATTGCTTGCCGAGGCCGAGCGCATCCGAGCGATGACGCCACCTCGCGCGCCCGGTGCGACCTATCCTACGGCTGAGCAACTGGTTCGCGAAGACCGGGATACGCGGTGAGCTTGGTCGTCGATGCGAGCGTCGCGCTCAAATGGTTTCTCTTGGAGGAGCCTCACGCCAGCCAGGCGCTTGCCGTCCTTCAGGCTGAAGCGCCCCTGGTAGCGCCGGATTTTTTGATCGCAGAGGTATGCAATGCTGCATGGCGCTCAGCAAGGCTCGGCCGCATCAGCCAAGTTCAGGTGGACGAAATCGCCGCGAACTTGCCGCGTTTCTTCGATACCCTTGCGAGCGCGGCGGGTTTGGCGCGCCGAGCCGTAGGCATTGCCGGTCAACTCGACCATCCGGTTTACGACTGCTTCTATCTGGCTCTCGCCGAGGCGGAACAGTCTGGTCTCGTCACGGCGGATATGCAGTTGCTCGGCAAGGTGCGCGCCACTTCATGGGAGGGGTTGGCGATCAGCCTGTCCGAATACAACCCGGCTTCTTCGTAATGAGTGCATGCAGGAGCCCCTCACCCCGGCCCTCTCCCCGTAAAACGGAAGAGGGAGGCGCCCGCGGATCCCCGGATCAGGTCCGGGAAGGAGGGTGAGGGGCAGATCATGAAGGTTTTCGATCGGCTCGACGCGATCCCGGCACTGTCACCCGAGGAGGCGCAGATCCTCGACAGCGTGCGGGTGCTCGCATGCGACGAGATCGCACCGCGCGCCGCGCATTACGACCGCTCAGCCGAGTTACCTTGGGAAAATATCCATGCGATCAACGCGCTGGGTCTCAACGCTATTTTCGTCCCCGAGGCCTATGGCGGCGCCAGGCTCAGCTATCATGCATTTCTCGCCTGCGTTCGCGAGATAAGCACGGCCTGCGCCGCGACCGGCATCATTTGGGCGACGAATTTCCATGCGATTAAGCCCCTTATCGACTTCGGCGACGAGGAGCGGAAGCGACGTTTGTTGCCGCGCATCGCCGATGGGGCGCTCGCGGCCCTGGTGATCACCGGGCCCGATGCCGGCTCGGATGCGACCCACATGACGACGCGCTTTACGCCCAAAGGTGAAGACATCGTCGTGTCGGGCGGCAAGACCTTCATCACCAGCGGCGATGTCGCCGATCTGATTCTGGTCTTCGGTAAATGGGCGGAAATCGCTGACGACCGCCGGGCGATCTCCGCCCTCATTCTGGAAAAGAGCACCCGGGGCCTCAAAGTGCTGCGCAAAGAGGACAAGATGGGGCATCGCGCGTCCTCGACCGCGGCGCTCGCCTTCGAGGATTGCGTGGTGCCGCGCGCTAATCTGCTCGGCGAGCCGGGAGCCGGGCTGCAGTTGTTGCTGGCCGCCTTGAACAAGTCGCGGCCGAGTGTTGCCGCCTGTGCGCTCCGCATCGCTCGCGCTGCCCTCGAGGACACAGTCCTCTACGTCAACGAGCGCCGGTAATCGAGCCGGCGTATCGTCGAGTTCCAGAGCATCCAGTTCACGCTCGCCGATCTCGCCACCGAGCCCGCGTTGTGCGAGGAGTAGCTGTGGCACGTCGCGCGGCTCGTCGACGGCGGGGCGAGTGATTTCGCGGTCGAGGCCTCGATGCTGAAGATGCGCGCCTCGGATCTGGCGATGCGAATCACCACCGAGGCCGTGCAGCTGCACGGCGGCTATGGCTAGTGCAAGGACTATCGCGTCGAGGGCTGACGCGCGACGCCAAGGTCACCCAGATCTGGGAGGGTACGAACCAGATCCACCGTCAGCTGATCGGCCGCAGCTTTATCGACAAGCGATGAGCAGCGGAATCGGCTATTCCGCGCTCGACGGGGCGAGCTCCTCGCAGAGGGTGGCGGCGGTGCGCGCCGCCGGGAGAGCGTACTGATCCAAATCGAGCCTGAGGTCGAGCGCCATCAGGATCTCGTCGTAGTAGCGCCCGTTCTGCTTTAGCGAGTCTTTTTCGAGACCATATTCGACGAAGCCGAGACCGGCATAGAGCCGCCGTGCCGGTTCGTTTTTGCTGATGACCGAGAGTTGGATCACTTCGACATGCGCGTGGGCATGATCGATAACGGCTTCTACGAGCCGCTTTCCGACTCCGGCTTTTCTGGCGTCGGGCCGAACATACATCCCCCACAGCAGGCCCTTATGCCTCTCCTTTTCGCCTTCACGGATTGTTAGTCCGGCGACTCCCAATAACGCCGTCGAATGAAATGCGCCAAAGACCGCGGATTTGCTGAGTCTGTCGCAGAACCATGTCAACGGTTGGGTGCTTTCCCTAACAAACGTGCTGCCGAAGGCTTCCGGACTGTCTCTGAGGCCGGCTAGCCGGATCTCCCGATATGCGGGGGCATCGGCCGATGTCAGCCGACGGATTTCTATGCAAGCGGCGTTCACTACGCTGTCTCTCTAGGTAATCGATGGTAGTATAGTTGGGTTGCGAATTTCTGAATGTATTACCAACATGTGGCAATTTTATGCGACGCAATCCGGCAAAGCGCCGGCTCGGAATGGTTGTATCATCATCATATGATAACTAAGAATGGACGATTTGTCTCGTTATCGGTCGGTTCACAATTTCGCCCTAATCAAAGCGTTGTCGTTTTCAAGTGAATGAAATCCGGGTTTTCGGGTGCGCACCATGCATCGCCCTCGCTTTTTCGTCGTCCTGGCGATCCTGACCGTATTCTCAGCGGCTACGTCGCTGGCGCAGCAGGCTCCGCCGGCGCGCGTTGGGCGGGTGAGCTTTGTCTCCGGCAATCTCGCCTTTCACACTGCCGGGCAGACCGAATGGTCGGCGGCCGCGGTCAATTACCCGGTGGCCACCGGGGCATCATTGTGGACCGACGACGAGGCCCGTGCGGAAATCCGGATCGCGCCCGACACGATCGATATGGCGAGCGGCACCGAGCTGGATATCGTCGAGCTCGACGAACGGGTCACTCGGCTGAGCGTTCCGCAAGGGCGCATCATCCTCCATCTGCGCCGTCTCGATCAGGGCCAGAGCTTTCAGATCGATATCCCGCGCGGCGCCGTCGAGCTGCAGCAGCCGGGTTATTACGACATCGATGCCGGGACCCAGGATCAGGCGGCGCGCGTCGCGGTCTTCGAGGGCAGCGCACAGTTCGGCGGCAACGGCGCCGACATTGTCGTCAAGGCCGGCGATGTCGCGATGCTGAGTGGAGTTAACCCGGTCGCCGCGACCCTGGAGCCGGCGGTTGCCGATGCCTTTGTCGAATGGTGCCGGTCGCGCGACTATGACGAGAAGCGCCTCGCCGCACCCTACCACGTCTCGCCCAATATGACGGGCTATGTCGAGCTTGATGAATACGGTCGTTGGGACAGCGCACCCGGTTACGGCGAGGTGTGGTATCCGAACGTCCCGGCGGGGTGGGTACCATATACCAACGGCCGGTGGGTCTGGGCCGCGCCATGGGGCTGGACCTGGGTGGATGCCGAGCCCTGGGGCTTTGCGCCCTGCCATTACGGACGCTGGGCCATGGTTGGAGAGAGCTGGGGCTGGGTTCCGGGCGCCTTCGAGGCATCCCCGGTGTACGCGCCGGCGCTCGTCGCGTTTCTCGGCGGGCCGGGTGTCGGGCTGTTTGCGTCGGGGGCGGTCGGGCCGCAGGTGGGCTGGTTCCCGCTCGCGCCAGGCGAGGCCTATTGGCCCAGCTACACCGCCGACCCGAGCTACATTCGCAGACTTAACCAAGCCAACGTCGGAAGCATCGATAACATCCAGATGATGCGGAACGTGATGCTGCCCGCGCAGATCGCCGACGCGCGGTTCGCCAACCGCCGGTTCGCCACCATCGTTCCCCAGCACGTCTTCGCCAGTGCCGGCAATGTCGGCGCGGCAACACCCCGCCCCGCTGCCGCAGCGTTGGAGCATGTGGCGGTGACGATGCGGCCTCCGCAGGTCGCACCAGCGCCAACGCGCAGCGTCCCCGGGCCAGTCGCACTGGGAATTCGAGGGCAGCAAGGCCCCGTCGCGGGAACGCAACGCGAGCGCGCCGGGGGTGTCGGGTTGACTGCTCCTCCCAAAACCGCCGCGCCGCCCCCGCCCCCGGGAACAGCCTTGGAGACGCACGCACCTCAGGCGACGCAGGCATTCCACGCACCCGCCCCGGCGGTCCACCCGTCGATCCAGACACCACAGCCGGCGCAGGCATTCCACCCGCCTGCTCCGGCCGTCCACCCGCAGGCGCAGGCACCACAGCCCGCCCCGGCAATCCACCCTCCGGCTTCAACGGTCCACCCGCCGACGCGGGGAGCGCAGCCGGCTCAGGCATTCCACCCGCCGGCTCCAGCGGTCCACCCTCCGGTGCAGGCACCACAGCCGGCTCAGGCATTCCACCCGCCTGCCCCGGCGGTCCACCCTCAGGCGCTGGCACCACAGCCGGCTCAGGCATTCCACCCGTCCGCCCCGGCGGTCCACCCTCAGGCGCCGGCACCACAGCCGGCTCAGGCGTTCCATCCGCCGGCCCCGGCACCACAGCCGGCTCAGGCGTTCCATCCGCCGGCCCCGGCACTCCACCCGCTGGCGCAGGCATCACGGCCGGCTCAGGCGGTTCACCCGCCGGCCCCGGCATTTCACCCTCCACCTCAGCCAGCGCAACAGGTGGCGCATGCGCCACCGGCGGGTAAAGGCGGCGGCGCAGCACCGCAAGCCCCCAAGGGCGGCGGCTCCGCACCGGCTCAAGGAGGGAAGGGCGACAAGCACGATTAGCGTTGAGCGGGGCGCACCGGCGACAAGCCGCTCCTTGCCGCGGCGATCCTCCGTCATCGAACGGAGCGCGAGAAACGCGCGGCGAATTACCGATCGGAAGGCCGGGCGTCAATTCCCCAGCGACTTGCGAAAGCGCAGCGAATTCGGCTCGAAGCCCAGGTCGCGGTAGAAGGCGTGTGCCTCGGCGCGGTCCAGCGCCGAGGTCAGCTCGACGAGTTCACATCCCCTCTGCTCTGCCCAGCGCAACGCGTGGTCAACCAACAAGCGGCCGATCCCGCGTCGTCTTGCCCGCTGATCGACGACCAGAGCGGTAATCCGCGCGATCGGACCCCGATATTGGATCATATGACAGCGATGGAGTGCGATCAGACCCAGCGGTCGGCTATGCTCGCCGGCGATGAATATCGGGTCCAACTCGGTCTCGTTCAGTCGCAGCACGCGCTCGGCGGCCGCCTGGGACGAAACTTCATAACCGAGCTCACCCAAGAGGGCGCTGACAGCAGCGGCATCCGCGGGCGTGCAGGGCCGGACCTCGATCACGGGCTGGCTCCGATGCCGAGAAGTTCGCCGACCCGCTCGGCCGCCTTGAGGCCAGAGCCGGTCAGCACTACCACCGTCGTTTGATCCGGCCCGATCGTGCCGTCGCGCAACAGTCGAGCCAATGCCGCGCCAGCGGTCGCGGCGGTCGGCTCGACGAAAAGTCCGACCCGGCCGAGCGCGGCGAGTGTCGGGGCGATGTCTTCTTCAGCAACCGCGATAACCCCCCCCTTTGAACGGCGCAACGCCTGCAACACCTCGGCCACCCGCACCGGCTTCGGGACGGCGATCCCATCGGCAACAGTAGGGGCCATCACGAACGGCACGAACTGGTCTCCGCCCGCCGCCCAGGCGGCGGCGAACGCCGCGCAATTTGCCGCCTGGACGGCGAAGAGCCGCGGCCGCGTCGTGATCTCGCCGTGCTGCTCGAGCTCGTCAAAGCCGCGGTCGAGACCAAGGATGTTGCTGCCGTAACCGGTCGGAACGAGGATGTTGTCGGGCACGCGAAAGCCGAGCTGCTCCCACAGCTCGAAGGCAAGGGTCTTGGTGCCTTCGATAAAGTGGGGCTGCCAGTTGTGACTGGCATAGAAGCTTTCCCCCACTGCCGCGAGCGCTGCCTCGCTCACTGCCTGCCGGGTGCCGGGGATCGCCCGGACATCGGCCCCCGAAACGGCGATCTGCACCAGCTTGCCGCGCGATGCCCTGGCCGGAACGTAGATGCGGCAGGGAATGCCCGAGGCCGCGGCGTAGGTTGCGATCGACGCACCCGCGTTTCCCGAGGAATCCTCATGGATTGCGCCGACCCCGACTTCCAGCAGATGGTTGATCATGACTGCGGTGCCGCGATCCTTGAACGAGCCGGTCGGCATCTGCGATTCGAGCTTGAAGCAAACTCGCGCCCCTTGCCAGTCGCGCCGGACGAGCGGGGTCCAGCCCTCCCCGAGCGAGATCCGCGGCGGATTGCACAGCGACAACGCCGCGGCGTAGCGCCACAGCGAAGCCTCGCCGACCGCGATCTCATCGCGTGTCAACCCCCGTCCGGGCGCCAAATTGAGATGGCTCCCACAATCGCAGCGCCACAATGGCCGGTCGGCCGCGTAGCTGCGCCGGCAGGCAGGGCATTGGTAAGTCGCAATCGCCGTCGTTGTCATGCCATGCTCCTCCGAGGGCACAGATCGAGGTCAGCTGTTAGGGTACCATCGGTCTAATGCCAAACCGGCTGATCCTAGTGTCGGCCGGAGATCAGGAGGAGTGCCGGTTGGTCGAGCCCAAAGTAATTGACGGCAAGGCGGTCGCCGCCGGGCTGCGCAGCCGTGTCGCCGCTATTGCGGCGCGGCTGCGTGACGAGATGAACCTGCCTGCCGGCCTTGCCGCGGTCCTCGTCGGCAACGACCCGGCCAGCCAAGTCTATGTGCGGGCCAAGAGTCGCGCCTTTGCTGCCGCCGGGCTCGACTCCTTCGAGCGCCGCTTCCCGGCCGACATCACGGAAGCGGTGCTCGTTGCCGAGGTCGAGAAACTCAACGCCGACGACAGAGTCGACGGGGTGCTGGTCCAACTGCCGTTGCCGCGGAACATTGATGCCCACCGGATTATTGCCGCCATCGACCCTGCCAAGGACGTCGATGGCTTTCACCCGGTCAATGTCGGGCGGCTGTGGTCCGGCCTCCCGGGCCTCGTACCCTGCACGCCGCAGGGCTGTCTGATCCTGCTGCGCACGGTGCATGACGATCTCTCCGGCGCGGAGGCGGTGGTGCTGGGACGCTCCAACCTTGTCGGAAAGCCGATGGCGGCACTGCTTCTCGCGGCAGATTGCACGGTCACGGTGGTCCATTCGAAGAGCCGCGATGCGGCTGCGATCTGCCGGCGGGCGGACATCCTGGTGGCAGCGGCCGGTCGGCCGCAGATGGTCAACTCCGACTGGATCAAACGGGGCGCCACGGTCATCGATGTCGGCATCAACCCGATTACGCTTCCGGACGAGCGCAGCCGCGTCGTCGGCGACGTCGATTTTGATTCGGTCTGCGCCGTCACCGGCGCGATCACGCCGGTGCCGGGCGGGGTCGGGCCGATGACGATCGCTTGCCTGTTGCGCAACACCTTGCTCGCGGCCTGTCGCCGTCGCGGTCTGCCCGATCCGCCCGTATGAGCATCCGGAACTCCGTGGGTCTTGTTAAACCTCGTGGACCGTGGGTAGCTGGCGCGATCAGGCCGCTCGGCGGGCAGAGCCCGGCTCACGTTGGTCGTGCGGCGTCATTCCAAGCCCTCCCTCCATGATCTTGCGCAGCATGCGCCTGCCGCGTGAAAGGCGCGAGCGCACGGTGCCAACCGGGGTGTCGAGAATCTTCGCGACCTCCTCGTAACGCATCCCTTCGAGGCCAACAAGCAGAAGCGCTTGTCGCTGCTCCTCGGGCAATATGGCGATTGCCCGCTCCAAGTCACGCAGTTGCAGCGAGGCCAAAGCATCGGGGACGACGATAGGCGACAGGGCAGGCTCACTGGCGATGCGGGCGCCCTCGCGCAACGTGCAAAGGGTGTCGTTGACATATTGATTGTGGAGTATCGTAAAGAGCCACGCCCGTAGATCGGTTCCGCGCTGCCAGAGATGCTGCTTGGCGAGCCCGCACACCAGGCAATTTTGTACGAGGTCGTCAGCACGCGTCGCATCCCGGGTCAGCACCCGGGCATAACGGCGCAGTCGGGGAATCTGGGCCTCCAGAAGTCGAGCGAAGTCGCTATCACTCATCGTAGTTCCAGGCCCGGCCAAAAGAGGGGCCGCTCGACGAGCCCACTCTGGACGGTGCACGTGGTCCTTTCGTGATACGCAAATGGCCCGCCGGTAACGTATTGTCATTTTCGGTAACATCCGGTTTCGACAGATCAACCCGCAGTCCGTGCGTAACCGGCGTGACACCGAAAGCTCCGGCAACGCACGTGCCGCAACTCGACGAGCGAGTTGTGTGCGTCAAGTTCAGCAATTTGATCATGGGGTCGGATGATGGCGGTGAACCTCCTAGGTTAGTCGCGGCCGTAGCCGCGCGGTAGCTCGATCGCCTGCAGCTCCTCGAGGTCGAGCTCGGCTACGGCGTGTAGCTGCTCGGCCAGCCTTGAGCGTTCGAGGCTGGCCGGCAGGTTGTCCAGCCAAGCGCGGTATTCGTCCTGTAGGTCGATCAGTGCCGCTACCGCTGCCGCCCAGCGCCTGGGCCGCGGCGGGATGCGCGGGGCCGGCGGCGCGTGGCTCTCCCGGCGGAGCCGGGCACGGCGTCGGGCCTGGCGTTGGGCTGGGGTCATCGGTACGGCGCCGATGCGATGTCTGGACATGTTCTGACCTCAGCGGCAAATCGTGACTGTCACGTTTGTCAATTGGCTCAGGCTGTCGGTCAGGCATGGCATAAAGAGGCAGTTTCTTTGTTCGATCGAAGCACCGTTTCTTCGTCCCGACCCGGGTGTGGCGCGGGCGTCGCGCGCAGCCGCGGTCGAGACTGGCCTCGGGCGCAGCGAGGGGCCACCGCCGAAGGCGTGCGCAAAGCGGTCTTGACGGCGGGGAGCACGACGCCAGACTGGGCCAGGTTGGGGCGCGATCATGCCGCCTGCCGCAGTGCCTCCTTCTTGTGCTCGGCCCAGTGCTGCATGTTCAAGTAGCGGGTGCCTTCGAGCCAGTTCTCGTGGGTCTCGACCGCCAGCGCCCGCACTAGCCGCAGGCAGCTTTCCGCATTGGGGAAAATGCGCACCACATGGGTGCGCCGCTTAGTTCCTGATTGAAGCGTTCGAGCATGTTGGTCGACTTCATGTGCTTGTGGTGCGCGAGCGGCAGCCGGTAATAGGTCAGCGTCTCCTCGATGTTCTCTTCGACCCAGTCGCACAGCTTGGAATGCTTGGCACACCACTTGGCGAGCCAGGCGGCAATGTCGCGGCGAACCTCTACGAGCTCGCGGCGGTCATAGATCCAGCGTAGCTCCTGCAAGCAATCGTCGGCCAGTTTGCGCGGCAGATGGTCGAGCGCGTTTCTCAGGAAATGCACGTAGCAGCGCTGCCAGGCAGCGCTGGGCAGGACCTCGCGGATCGCCTGCTTCAGGCCCGGATGGTCGTCGGAGACGACAAACTCGACCCCGAACAGCCCGCGCTCCTTGAGTGCTGAGAGAAAATCGCGCCAGCTCGATCGGCTCTCCCGGTTAGCGAGATCGACGCCGATGATCTGGCGCTGTCCCTGGCCGTCGACCGCCACCGCGACCAGCACGGCTTGGCTGAGGATGATCCCGGCGTCGCGCACCTTCTCGTAGCGCGCATCGAGGATCAGATAAGGCAACGGCTCACTCAGGCGCCGCTCGGCAAAGGCCAGCAGCGCCTCGTCCAACGACTTGTTGACCGCGCTGATCGCCGAGGCCGAAAAGCTGTGGCCGCATAAGGCCTCGGTCACCGCCTTCACCTTGCGGGTCGAGACGCCTTGCACGTACATCTCCGCCAGCGTGCCGACCAGCGCCTTCTCAGAACGCTGGTAGCGCTGAAACAGCTCGGTTGAAAAGCGACCGGCGCGATCCTGAGGCACCCGCAGCTCCAGCGTTCCCACCCGCGTCACCAATGAGCGCGGGTAATAGCCGCTGCGATAGGCCAGCCGGGTCTCGGTGCGCTCCCCCTTCTCGGCCCCGATCGTCTCGCTCATCTCCGCTTCCAGCGCTGCCTGGAGCAGCGCCTGCAGCGCCGCCTGCAGAAAATCCTCGTCGCGCTCCAGAAGCTCTTTGACGTCAATCTGCTCGGTCTTACCTTTGCATTTGGTCATGGTGTGCTCCCTTGCTACGGGTGGGTGATGCCAACGTCACCCGCATACCATGACCATTCACGGCTAACGCGATTTTACGAATTCGCGCTCAATCCAATTTGCAGAACCTTCCGCACACTATCGACGAGCGGCACCGAGTGGGCGCAACGCCGCACCGATGACCCGGCCGTAACCGGCCCACCGGTCCCGGCTGTATTTGGCAAGGTTGACACGGTCATGGAAGATCGACCAGAGCATGCGATTGGCGAGACTGAGCCAATAGCCTCGCAACCGGCCCCGAGGTCGACCAGCATCCGGCGAAGCTGCACGCGCGTCGTGCCTGGCGCCGCACCTCCTCTCCAGCCGAACCGGACCACCTCGCGCTGATCGAGCGCCGGCACCGTGGCGGTGTTCAGGCTATCGCCTAGCTCTTTCGAGCCCGCCCTCCGCATGGTGACGCTCTAGGCGGTCAAATTGCCTCACCACGACTTCGCAAGGCGGAATCAACCCCGGCTCCTGCGAGTAAACGCTCGCCGCATAGACCACAGCGAGGCGCGATTTGGCGGCCTCTTGGTCGCTCGCGTTATCGGAAGCCGCGACGATCAGGTCATGGATCACCTTCCGGCACGGGCGACCCGCTCGTTTGCGACACTGCAACGATGTGCATTGCCCAACAGGAAGGCGCCATTCTCCGTGAGCAAGGTCGCGCTGGTCGCTCCGGCGACACCGATATGCGAAAGGAGGAACGCCCCGCCCCAGCGACAACAGTGAAACGCATGGTAACCTCCGATTTCGGAGGTTGCGGCGTAGGCAGTGCGTTCAGCGTGATCGTGGTCACGCTGTCGTTTCAGCCGGCGCCTGCCTTCCGCGGAGAGTCCACGCCTCGCCGACTTCGATGTCCTGGGCATCAGAGCTGAAGGCTTCAACGGACGACACCCGCTGCCGCAAGGCCGGGGTGCAAGACCGGTCTTGCGCAGCGAGTCTCAGTGGCGAGGCGGCGGAGGCGTTGTCGCTATACCGGTGATGGCGCCTAACGCACCACCGGCGCCGGCACCTATCGCAGCCCCGCGTCCGCCCCGGGCAATCGCGCCGATCGCCGCTCCGGTCCCGGCGCCGATCAGCCCGCCGCCGACAGCCCGTTGGGCAGGATAATAAGGGTTGGCGACAGGCCGCGAGACCTAAAAGCAGCACCAATGCGGTTGGGGTCGTCATGTTACGCGCCATTCGACGCTTTCGTCCGGTCATAGGTGCATTGAACATAATCGCTCCCTCACGTTGATGATCACGTGAGACAAACACCGACGAGATGATCGGCTCTGCGTGGCGCTGTGACAAAAATGAGAACCTCATTGGACGACCTGTACTGGCCTCGCGGTCGTCGCGGCTCAACGTGATCGAGAACAGGCGCGCTGACGTGCTATTGGAGGCGAACCGCGCAGCCACCTCGAGGAGCAAGCTTATTGAGCAAGCCCTTGAGCCAGCCAAGCCCACACGTCGCCGATCGTGGCGAGCTTATGGCGTGCAATCGTGGCGCCACCCCCGACGTGGACCGAAACCCCACCTAGTCGATTTACCGCGGCGAAACCGTCCTCATCGGTGGTGTCGTCGCCGATGAACACCGGCAAGCGCCCGTGAAATGGCGCGTCAGCGAGAAAGTCTGCGATCGCTCGGCCCTTGCCGCCTGATCGAGGCATCAGTTCGATCACCATCTTACCCGCAACCGCCGCGAGCGCGCCGTTGCTCGCCTGAGCTGCCCGCCTGACGAGTGCGTGGCAACGCGCCGCCAGGGATGGTGCCTGACGGTAATGGAGGGCAAGGCTGCCGCCCTTGTCTTCGAGCAGGACGCCCTCGTGCCGCGCGGCGAACTCGCCCAGCGCCGAGCGCGCCTCCCCGAGCTTCGGTGGCGCGGGGCAACGGGTTACGTTTCCGTCGCCATAGCGCCGTTCGAGGCCGTGGTCTCCGGCGATCCCACCCGCGAAGGGAGCAAGCATGTGCGCAAGTTCATCGAGCGGCCGGCCGCTCACCACGGCGACGGCGCCGTCGAGCCGGTCTGCCAGCTCACCCAAAAGGTGCGGCAACTCGGCCGGCACCTGTACCAGGTCGGGTGCCGGAGCGATCTCGACCAGCGTTCCATCGAAATCAAGAAACAACGCCTGACGGCGATGCAACGGCGGCGGTGCGGGCAGCCGTCGCCCATCCTTCATTCGGCTGCCATAGGGGGGCTTCCCGCTAAGACGCCATCCCGGTGTTGTAGAGCGTCGAGAAATGCATCGCGCCAGGCATGGACATCATGAGTCTGGAGCTGCGCCATCATCGTCTCGTAGCGAGCGCGTCGCTCTTCGACCGGCATCGCGAGGGCCCGATCGAGCGCATCGGCGATATGATCGACATCGAACGGGTTGACGATCAGCGCGGTCTCTAGCTCGCCCGCCGCGCCGGCGAAGCGCGACAGCACCAAAACGCCCGGATCGTCGGGATCTTGGCTTGCGACGAACTCCTTGGCGACCAGGTTCATACCGTCCCGCAGCGGTGTTACCAGCGCCACCCGGCTCGCCCTATAAAAACCGAACAGGGTCTCTTGCCGGAAGCTGCGGTTGACGTAGCGCAACGGCAGATGATCGGGCTCACCAAAGCGGCCATTGATCCGCCCGATTCGGGCATCGAGCTCAGCGCGAATTCGCTGGTACTCCAACACATCCTCGCGTGACGGCTGGGCGATCTGCAACACCACGACGGCGCGGCGATATTGCGGATTACCCTCGAGCAGCCGTTCGACTGCGTCGAAGCGATGTACCAGGCCCTTAGTGTAATCGAGACGATCGACACCAATGACGAGCCGCCGGTCCGACAGACTGTCGCGCAACCGCGCCGCCTGGCGGGTGCTCGTTGCGCGCTCCGCGCGGGCAGCGACGAGCCGCGTATCAATGCTGATCGGAAAGCTCGCGGCGCGGACGCTGGTTCCGTACGCGTGCATCGTCCCGTCGTCGCCGGTCCATCCGCCGGCTTCCCGCTCGACATAATCCCTAAAAGCCTGCAGGTCCTTCTCCGTCTGAAACCCGACGAGATCATAGGCAAACAACGCACGCACCAACGCTTCGTGCACCGGCAGCGTCGCCAGTACCTCGGGCGCCGGGAATGGGATGTGCAGGAAGAAGCCAATCGGGTTGTCAACACGCAACCGGCGCAGCGCCGAGCCGAGCGGTATCATGTGATAGTCGTGGACCCACAGAATATCGTCGGGCTTGAGAGCCGGGACGACACGCTCGGCGAACATCTCGTTGACCCGACCGTAGGCCACCCATCGTTCCCGACCATACTCTGCAAGGTTCACACGATAGTGGAAGACCGGCCAGAGCACGCTATTGGCGAATTCGAGATAATAACCCGCGTAGTCGGAGCGCTCCAGATCGACCAGCATGCGGGTGAGCCTTCCCTCGCGGTGCACGCGGGTCGGGCCAGACGGTTCGTCCGTGACCTCGCCGCTCCAGCCGAGCCAGATCACCTCGCGCCGATCGAACGCTGCCAGCATCGCGGTGGCGAGGCCACCTTCGTTGCCCTTGAGGGACGATCCGACACGGTTTGACACGATGACCAATCGTCCCATCCAAGCCTCCATACGACAGCAATTCCGCTACCGTGAGCTCTTTCGGATTTACCTTATCACGGCGTTAACGCTGGCCGTCGAATTGCGTTACCACAATCTTGACAATTTTTGCACGGCACGAGCTCCGCTCGTGGCCTTCCGCGGAACTGAAATTCCTTTTCCCGTGTTTCCTTGGCTGACCATTATCGCGAGGAGACGACGGTCATGATCATCAAGACTACGAGTTTGGCCTTCGCGGCTGCCTGCCTGATGACGGTTTCGGCGATGCCAGCCGCTCGCGCGCAGACAGCCGGCGGGACCCAAGTGATAACCAATGGGCCGCAGACCGACCCGGGCGATGTCTCGCCCTCGTGGTCGGCGCGGCAGAACGTGATCGACAGCGAACGCTACGATCGGCTGTTGCAAACGAGCCGCGGTTTCCGCGAGGCGCGGATGCAAAAGGAGTGCGGTCCGATAACCGATCCGCAACTTCATGCCGATTGTCTGGCGAGCTTTAATCAGAACTTCGGCTCTTCGACAGGACCCGAAACCTACCAGAGCGGATACGGACGCTAAATCGTCCGGCGCCCTCGAATCGGAAGCCGCCCGCAACGGGCGGCTTCTTACTTTCTTGCGGGCGCAACCAGCACCTCGACACCCGTCATCGAGGCAACGACGACAACCGACGTCCGCCCGACGAAGAGCCCGCTCTCGACCGTACCGACCGTCATCGCGAGTTGCTGCTCCGTGGTGCCGGGATCAGCGAGCGGTCCGAACCGGCAATCGAGGATGAAATTGCCGCCATCGGTGACGTAGGGCTGCTCGTTGACTGTGTAGCGCCGCTCGGGAACGCAGCCGAGCTTAGCGAGCGCCACGGCGGTGGCTTGCCAGCCGAATTGGGCGACCTCGACCGGTACGCGGGTGTGCTCGCCGAGCTGCTCGACCAGCTTCTCCTGATCGACGACGATGACCAGCCGGTCGCTGGCTGCGGCGACGATCTTTTCGCGCAGCAGCGCGCCGCCCAGACCCTTGATCAAGTCGAGCGTACCGAGCTGCACCTCATCGGCCCCGTCTATCGTCAGATTCAAGTGCTGGTGCTCGGCGAACGTCGCAATCGGGATGCCGAGCCGGCGTGCTTGCGCGGCCGTGCGCTCGGAAGTCGGGATGCCGACCACTCGGAGCCCGGCGGCGACGCGCGCGGCGAGCCCTTCAACAACATGGGCGGCGGTCGAACCGGTCCCGAGCCCAACGACCATGCCGTCTTGGACCTCCTCGATCGCGCGCAGCGCTGCCACGCGCTTTAATTGGTCGCGATCAAGGTTCACAACTGCAAGGGCCGCCGGCTCGAATTACGAATAGCTGAGATCGCACGGGCGTAGTCCGGCGCGTGGAATATGTGAGAACCGGCGACGATGGCCGTTGCGCCGGCCTCGCTTACCTGCCAGGCATTTTCCCCGCTCAGTCCTCCGTCTACCTCGATCACTGGGTCGAGGCCCCGCTCGTCGCACAGGCACCGCAATGCGCGGATTTTCGGCAGCATCTCCGGCAGGAATTGCTGGCCGCCAAAGCCCGGATTGACGGTCATGACCAGAACGATCCCGCAAAGATCCAGCGCGTACTCGATCAGCGACAGAGGGGTTGCCGGGTTCAAGACCACCCCGGCAATCTTGCCGAGGTCGCGGATGTGAGCCAAGGTTCGGTGCAGATGGACGGTCGAGCTCGGCTCGCAATGGACGAGCAGATGATCAGCGCCGGCTCGGGCGAAGTCGTCGAGGTAGTGCTCGGGCTCGACGATCATCAGATGCACGTCGATAGGCTTCGCTGTCGCTTTGCGTACCGCTTCGACGACAACTGGCCCGATCGTGATGTTCGGCACAAAGCGCCCATCCATCACATCGACATGGATCCAATCAGCCCCCGCAGAGTCGACGGCTCGGACCTCATCGGCGAGCCGGCCGAAATCGGCCGACAGGATCGACGGGGCAACGATGATCGAACGGCTCATAAACCCGGTTCCGCGCTCAGCTGATCGGTCGCCAGTGCCGGCCACTACGCCACAGCAGATTGTCCGCGGCCTCGGGACCCGCACTACCCGCCGGATACATTTCGAGCAGGACCGCCTTGTCGTTTTTCCACAGGTCGACAATCGGCTGGACCACCTCCCACCCGGCTTCGACACCGTCCGCTCGGTTGAACAGCATCTGATCGCCAATCATGCAGTCATAGACGAGGGTCTCGTATCCGGTGGTCGGCTCTGTGCTAAAGTAGTCCTTATAGGAGAAATTCATTCGCACGCCACCGAGCGCGATTTCCGGCCCCGGGATTTTTGCCCCGAATTGCAGCGATGCCCCTTCATCGGGCTGAATCTGCAAAGCAAGGACATTGGGGGTCAGAATGTCGACCGGGGTGTCGCGAAACAGCGCAAACGGCGCTTGCTTGAATTGGATGGCAATCTCGGTGGTGCGCCGGGTCATCCGCTTTCCGGTGCGCAGATAAAAAGGCACTCCGGCCCAGCGCCAATTATCGATGCCGAGCTGCATCGCGACGTAAGTCTCGGTGGCGCTGTCGGGGTTGACGCCAGGTTCTTCCCTGTACGCCTTGTCCGCGGTGTCGCCGAGCTTCCCTGCGGCATACTGCCCGCGCACTGTGTTGCGGCGCACCTCTGGCTCATCGAGCGGATGTACCGCCTCCAACACCTTGTGCTTTTCGGTGCGCACCGCGTCAGCGTCGAAGGAGTTCGGTGGCTCCATCGCGGTCATGCTGAGAAGCTGGAAGACATGGTTCGGCACCATGTCGCGCAAGGCGCCGGTCTGTTCATAAAATCGGGCGCGCAGCTCGACGCCGACGGTCTCGGCGACGGTGATCTGCACATGATCGATGTGGTCACGGTTCCAGATCGGCTCGAACACTCCGTTGGCAAAACGCAGCACCATGATGTTCTGGACCGTCTCCTTGCCGAGGAAATGATCCATCCGATAGATCTGCGCTTCCGACAATACTTTGAGGATGCGAGCGTTCAGTGCACGGGCCGATGCGAGATCAGTGCCGAACGGCTTCTCGATAATGATGCGGCGAAAGCAGCCGTCCTTTTCCTCAGTGAGGCCAACGGCGCCGATGTGCTCGACAATCGTCCCGAACAATTGCGCGGCGACAGCCAGATAGAAGACTGCATTGCCACCGGTTTGATGCTGCGCTGCGGTCTTTTCCAGAGTGTCGTGGAGCCGCGCATAGGTGTCGGACTGTGTCAGGTCTCCGGCGAAATGCGTGATGCGGCTGGCGACGAACTCCCACGCCTCTTTGTCAAACGGCTCGGTCGCCGGCCCGGAAGCCGTGTCGGAGACAAAGCTCCTGATTCCCTCGGCTAGATAATCGCGAAAGGCCTCGACCGGTTTTGGCGTGCGGTCGACGGCGATGATCGAGAACTTGTCCGACAGCAACTTGGCCTTTGACAGATTGTAGATAGCCGGCATCAGGAGCCGTTTTGTCAAATCGCCACCGGCGCCAAAAATCACCAAGGTGCACGGAGGTGCTTGGTGCGCCGGCGTCTGCGTTTGCCGACGGTTGCTCCTGTCCACGACCCGAGCGTCCATGGTCGGCCTCCTACCGCAGGGCTTCTTCGACAGCACGGGCGAGCCTGGCGAGACCGGCATCGAGGTCGCCGGTGATGTGCGCCCGCAAGGCACGGCGACCGCGTTCGGCGAGAACGTCGAAATCGCCGCGCGCCTGCGCCGCCTTGACGATGCCAAAGGTATAGGATTGTCCGGGCACCGGCAGGTCCTCGGGGTCGTCGCAGGTGATCTGCAAAAAGACACCGCTGTTCGGTCCACCCTTGTAGGCCTGTCCCGTCGAATGTTGGAAGCGCGGCCCGAAGCCGACGCAGGTCGCGGCCGTGGTCCGATCGCGGATGGCGCGGCGGATATGCTGCACTACATCGATATGGGCTGGGCTGCGCTCAATATAGGCGAGCACGGCTGCGTAATCCCCCTGACCGATCCGCCCGAATTGGGCCTTCAAGGCTCCGGTCAGGCTCGTTGCTTGCGGCTTCAGGGCGGCCTCGTTGCGCGGATCTGCGAATAGCTTGATCCCGTTGCCTTCGAAGAACGCGCGTTCCCCAGGAAGCTTTCCGGTATTCTCATAAGCTTCGGTAAGATCACGGCTCTTGACCTTGGCCGCCTCGACATCGGGCTGGTCAAACGGGTTGATGCCGATGATCGAGCCGGCGACCGCCGTGGCCATTTCCCAGCGAAAGAACCCCTGCCCGAACTGCATCCGGTCGTGAACCGTGATCCGTACCACGGGCTGTCCTGCCGTCTCGAGCGCCGCGATCGCGCGCTCCTGGTCCCCATCCCGATCGGTCGCCAGCCGCAGATAGGCGAACACCCGATCGCTATCGTAGACCGTAGCCGCGCCCAACGGCTCGCCGTCGACAGGGACGATCCCCTTACCTAGCTTGCCGGTCGACTCGGCAAGGAGTTGCTCGAGCCACGCGCCAAAATCGGCGAGGCCTTTGGAAGCGACGATCGTCACCTTGTCTCGCCCGCGCCGCTGGCAAATCCCGAGGATAGCACCAAGGATAACCCCCGGGTTCTCGACCGGCGGAGCGCTTGCGGCACAAGACCGCACCATCTCGGCCGTGCTCTCCAGGAAGGCCGGGATATCAATACCGATCGCCGCGGCCGGCACCATACCGAAATCGGACAGCACCGAATATCGGCCGCCAATACTCGGCAGCCCGTGGAAGACACCGCGGAATCCCTCGGTCAGCGCCGCCTTTTCGAGCGAGGAGCCCGGGTCGGTGATCGCGACAAACCGCTTTGGCGCCTCCGCTGCGCCAACCGCCTGCATTGCTCGCTCGTAGAAATACTGCTTGAAGATGTTGGGCTCGAGCGTGCTCCCGGATTTGCTCGATACCAGGAATAAGGTGCGTGCCGGGTCGATCCGCGCTTCGAAATGCCAGATCTGCGCAGGGTCGGTCGAGTCGAGCACATGCAGTTTTGGAAAGCCCGGTTTGCTCCCGAAGGTTTCGCCCAAGACCTCGGGCCCGAGGCTCGACCCGCCCATGCCGAGCAACAGCACATCGGTGAACCCCGAGCGCTTTACGTCATCGGCGAAATGTTGGAGATGGGCGACACCCTTCAGCTGTTTGTCAACGATCGCCAACCACCCGAGCCAATTGGCTTCGTCCATCTCGGTCCACAGCGAAGCGTCGGCGGCCCACAGTCGCCTGACTTTCCCACCCTTGCGCCAATCTTCGAGCGCTGTCTGGACATCCTTGTCCAATTCCTCTGGCAGTTTGTAGCTCATTGCGTTTAGCTTGCCGCCGAGTACGCTGCGACGCTTATTTTGCACAGCCGCGTAGAGGTGGTCAGCGGCGTCGGCGAACAGCCGCACGCCGTCATCGACAAGTTTCGCGGTTACCGCGTCGATCGAGATCCCCAGCGGTGGCAAGGCGTCCATCACTGCCTTCGCGCCAGAGACATCCTCTTCGAGGCTCGGGCGCAGTCGGCCATGATCGCGGAATGCGTCCATCGTCGCCGGCGGGATCGTGTTGACCGTGTCGGCGCCGATCAGCTCCTCGACATAGAGCACGTCGCTATACGCCTTGTTCTTCGTCCCGGTGCTCGCCCAGAGGAGCCGCTGCGTCTGTGCGCCTTGTTGGGCGAGCCGCTGCCAGCGCTCTCCCGCGTAGATCTTTTTGGAGAGCTCATAGGCGAGCTTGGCGTTGGCGATGGCCACCTTGCCTTTCAGGCCTTGGAGGCGCGCCTTCTCGGCAGGGTCGGTAGCGGCCGCGATCTTCTTGTCGAGCTCGTCATCGACCAGTGTGTCGATGCGGCTGACGAAAAAGCTCGCGACGCTGGCAACTCGGTGCGGGTCGCCGCCCTTGGCGACCAAGGCTTCGAGCCCGGCAATATAAGCCTCGGCAACCTCGGCGTAGACTCGCTGGGAGAACAACAGCGTGATGTTGATGTTGATACCCTCGGCGATCATCGCCCGGATCGCCGGTAGGCCCGGTTTTGTCGCCGGGATCTTGACCATCAGGTTTTCGCGCGCGACCTCATGCCAAAGTCGGCGGGCCTCCTCAATCGTTCCGCCAGTATCCATCGCGAGATAGGGCGAGACCTCGATGCTGATATAGCCGTCGCGCCCCTGTGTCTGGTGGTAGACTGGGCGCAGCGCGTCGGCGCCGTTCTGGATGTCGGTAACCGCCAAGCGCTCGAACAGGGCGCCCGGATCCAGATCGCCCGAGGCCTGCAAGGCGGCGATCTGCGCGTCGTAGTCGTCGCCGTGCCCGATCGCCTTTTCGAAGATCGACGGGTTCGAGGTGACGCCGCGCAGCCCGTCTTCCGCTATCAGCTTGGCGAGCCCGCCGCTCTTCAGCAAATCGCGGCTGACGAAGTCGAGCCACACCGATTGCCCATATTCCTGAAGCGTCTTCAAAGGGTTGGCCATGAGCGCTACTCCTGGCGCGCCAGCTGCTGCTTGGCGGCCGCATAGACGTTTTCGCCGGTAAACCCAAATTTGACCAGCAGCTCCTTCAACGGCGCCGAAGCGCCAAAGGTCCGCATCCCGAGGATCGTGCCGCGCAGCCCGGTATACCGTTCCCAGCCCAGGGTAGAGGCTTGTTCGACGGCAACCCGCCGAGTGACATTGGGCGGCAATACCGATGCACGATACGCCTCATCCTGCTGCTCGAACAATTCCCACGACGGCATGCTAACCACTCTCGCTGCGACTCCCTCGGCGGTCAGTTTCTCATAGACCTCGACGCAGAGTCCCACCTCGCTTCCGGTACCGATCAGGATCACCTCCGGCTTTCCATTCGCGGCATCAGCAAGGACATAGGCGCCGCGCCGGACACCGCTTGCCGACGCGTAGCGCGCGCGGTCGAAGGTCGGTAGGTTCTGCCTGCTCAAGATCAGGCAGGCCGGCTCGTGTTTGAGCCCAAGGGCCACGCGCCACGCTTCAGCCACCTCGTTGGCATCGGCCGGACGCAAGACGATCAGCCCGGGGATGCTGCGCAGTGCGGCAAGCTGCTCGACCGGCTGATGGGTCGGGCCGTCCTCTCCTACACCTATCGAATCATGCGTGAAGGCGTAAACGACCGGAAGTTCCATGATGGCGCCGAGCCGGATCGGCGGCTTCATGTAATCGGAAAAGATCAGAAACCCGGAACCGAACGGCCGCAATTTCGACAGGGATAGGCCATTGCAAATCGACCCCATTGCGTGTTCGCGGACCCCGAAATGAAAATTGCGGGCGCCGCGGTCATCGGCCTCGAAATCACCGGCCCCTTCAAAGGTAAGCCGCGTCTTTGTCGACGGCGCGAGATCGGCGGCACCACCGAGAAGCCACGGCAAGCGCGGCGCGATCGCGTTTAAAACGCGGGCGGACGAGTCTCGACTGGCGGTGCCGTTGGGATCGGCCGGGAACGTGGGAATGTCTTTGTCCCATCCATCCGGAAGGTCGCGCCGCTGCATCCGCTCGCACTGATCGGCGAGCTCGGGGTAGGCGGTCCGGTAGCGGTCGAACAGAGCCATCCATTCTGCCCGCAGCTTCTCGCCGCGGGTTCCGAATGTTCCCGCAAAATGCTCGTACACGCCTTCCGGCACCAGAAATTTCGCATCCTCAGGCCAGCCGTAGGAGCGCTTGGTCAGCTTGACCTCCTCCTCGCCCAGCGGTTCGCCGTGGGCGCCCGAGGTGTCTTGCTTGTGCGGCGCGCCATAGCCGATATGACTGTCGACAATGATCAGGCTCGGCCGATCATCGATGCGCTTGGCAACCGCTATCGCGTCGGCGATCCGCTCGCGATCGTTGGCGTCGCTGACCCGTTGCACGTGCCAGCGATAAGCGAGAAACCGCCCGGCGACGTCCTCGCTGAAGGCAAGAGCGGTATTCCCCTCGATTGTGATGTGGTTGCTGTCATAGATCCAGCAGAGATTACCGAGCTGCAAATGGCCGGCGAGCGAGGCGGCCTCGCTGCCCACCCCCTCCATCATGCAGCCGTCGCCGCACAGCGCGAACACGTCGTAATCGAACAGCGTAAATCCCGGTTTGTTGAAGTGCCGCGACAGCCAGTCTGCCGCGATCGCCATGCCAACGCTGGTGGCGATTCCCTGGCCGAGCGGTCCCGTCGTCGTCTCGACACCTGAGGTCAGGTGGTATTCCGGATGACCCGGGCATTTGCTATCGAGCTGCCGGAAATGTTTCAGATCGTCGAGCGACACCGTAGGCGTGCCGAGCCGCTCGTAATTTTCGTCGACCGATTTGACGCCGGTCAGATGCAGCATCGAATAGAGCAAGGTCGAGGCGTGGCCAGACGACAGCACGAAACGGTCGCGGTTCGGCCAGATCGGATCCTCCGGATCGAACCGAAGGAAATCTTGCCACAGCGTGTAGACAACCGGCGCCATCGCCATCGGTGTGCCCGGATGGCCGGATTTTGCCTGCTGAACCGCGTCGATGCACAAGGTGCGAACGGTGTTGACGCAAATTTCGTCGATCGAACCGCGCGGCATCATCATGTTGCACCTCTGAAGCTTGTACCGACTAGACGAGCAGATCTACGATGCGTTCGATACTCAGATCCGACGGCGGGTGCTCTGGTTGCCGCCTGCCGCTCTCAAAAGTTGCGCCGATGCTCCGTCGCTGCGGAACCTGCAGCAAAACTACAGCAAAATCTCGCCTTCCAGTTGAAATTTGGGGGAGGCCGACGGAGTCGTCCGGTTTTCAAGGTGCCGTCCAGGGCCCAGCCTCGGTGTTTTTGGCGACTGGGGTGGCCGGTTATCTAGGTGTGGCGCCCTCCCCTCTGCGACAAGGGCATGGCGATCGCGCGTTCAGCCAGAGCCTTCAAGGCTTGCCCGAAACAGTATGGGCCCGCTTGGCCATGGCGCGGTCGAGCCGCCTACCGGCTCAAGCGTGACCTCGAGCTCGCCTTCGCCTGCCAGCAGGCGGGCATTCTCCGGTGTCACCGCGATCACTTTGCGCTCCGATCGGGGCAATAGGCCGATCGGATGTGGCGTTGTGGCATCGGATGCCAGCAGCCAGAGCTGGTAGACATGGTCCGCCGGGACCGGTTGCGGGCGCAGGCTGTCGGCAGCAATCTGGTGGGCGGCGCGGGCGAGCCGGATCGCCCAGACCGGGTGCCGCTCGCCGTCACGCACGACAGCGATGACCGGCATGGTCGAAAAATCCGGCGGCTCGCGAGCGATTATCGCAGCGACGAGGAGGGCCAGTGATAGCGTAGCGAGCACACCCGCCGCCCGACGCCAGAAGAGAACGCTGTCCCACAGTCTCGCGAACACGACGATGTTAACCCCTGCGCGGATCGAGCGCGTCGCGCAACCCGTCGCCGAGCAGGTTGAACGACAGCACCAGGCTGAAGATCGCCAAGCCCGGCCACACCGCCATCCACGGCGCCTGTGAGATAAAGTGAGTGGCAGTGTTGAGCATGCTGCCCCAGCTCGGTGCCGGCGGCTGCTGGCCGAGACCGAGGAAAGAGAGGGCCGCCTCGGCGATAATCGCTGCCGCGATCGCGAGCGTCGCCTGAACCAAGATTGGTGCCAGCACATTGGGCAGGATGTGGCGCAGCACGATACGGCGATGTGAGTTGCCGACCGCCCGAGCCGCCTCGATGTAATCCTCGTGCTTGATTGCTAGTACCTGCCCGCGGGTAAGGCGCGTGAAAATCGGCGTCTGAGCAACCCCGATCGCGATCATCGCGTTCGTCAGGTTCGGTCCGAGGAAGGCGGCGAGGGCGATCGCCAGGATCAAGAACGGGATCGCCAGCATCGCGTCGATCATACGCATCAGCAGACCATCGACGGCTCCGCCGAGGTAACCGGAGACGAGCCCGAGCGGCACCGAGACGCCGACCGCGATCGACACCGAGAGGAGGCCGGCCATCAGCGAAGCTCGAGCTCCCCAAATGAGCCGCGCGAGGACGTCGCGGCCGAGTTCATCTGTGCCAAAAAGATGCAGCGCGGAAGGCGGCTTGCGTACCGCTCGCCAATCCGTGGCAAGCGGGTCGTAAGGTGCGACGAGCGGTGCAGCAACAGCGACCGCTATAAAGAATGCCACGACAGCCAGCCCCAGGAGCGCTGCGCGCCGCCGCGCCAGCCGACGCAACGCAAGCCGCCACGGCCGTGCACCCGCATCCGCGGACGCGCTGTCGAGGATGCCGGCGGTCATCCGCGCAACCTCGGATTGACCAGCGCATAAGCGAAATCGGCAAAAAGATTGAGCAGGATGAAGGCGAGCGCCGTGCATAGCACGACTCCCTGCACGACCGCGTAGTCTCGGTTGAACACCGCGTCGACAACCAGCTTGCCGAAGCCGGGGATCGTGAAGACCTGCTCGGTCAGCACCGCGCCCGACAGCAGCTCTCCGAATTCGAGCGCGCCGAGGGTGATCACCGGCATGAGCGCGTTACGCAGTGCGTGGTGGAGCACCACCCGAGTTTCGCTCAAGCCCTTGGCGCGAGCGGTGCGGACATAGTCGGCGCTCAACACTTCCAGCATCGCGCTGCGGGTGTGGCGCATCATCACCGCGGCGATCGCGTTGCCAAGCACAAAGGCCGGCATGATTAGGGTCGCGAGGTTGCGCGATAGGCTCTCGGCAGGACTGACGAAGCCCGAAGCCGGCAACAGCCCCCACTCGACCGAGAAGAGCAGAATTAGCAGAATCCCGAGCCAGAAATTCGGGATCGACCGGCCCCATAGCGCCGTCATCGTCGCGGCGTAATCAATCGCCGAGTCGTTTTTTACCGCCGCCAGGATCCCCATCGGTAGCCCGATCGACAATGCGATCACGATGGCGAGTGCCGCGAGCTCGGCGGTGACCGGCAATTTCTCCAGCACGAGATCGCGTACCGGGCGCTTGATGCGGATCGATTCACCGAGATCGCCCGCGAGCACGCTTTTGACCCACAGCAGATAGCGGACTGGGAAGGGCTCGTCGAGATGGTACTTCTGGCGCAGAAAGGCGATCACCGCCGGGTCGCGGTCCTCTCCAGCCATAGCAAGCGCCGGGTCTCCGGGGAGCAGGTGCTGCAACCCGAAGACCAATACGGAGACGAAGAACAAGGTCGGCAGGACAAGCGCCAGCCGCCGCAGCAGGAAGGTGATCATCGGGCAAAAAGCCGGGGATCGAGCGTGAACGCCATTGCATCCACAATCCGGATCCGTGCAGCGTCGGCGCGCCGGTGATTGATCAAGACGTTACGATCCGGTGCCGCGCCGATGGGCACGATCACGGAAGGCACGACCAGTAGAATACCCTCTCCGGCGTCGAGCCACTCGTCGCCGATCCGCTGGGTACGGGTTTCCCGTTTGCCCCATTGGGAAGGCAAAACGTCCAGCGTGATCTCGTGTTTCGCCAGATCTTCAGGCGCTTCGTATTCGACCATCACTTGGTCCGGCAGCAAAGCCGGATCAGCGACGTGGACGCGCTTCTCAAGGGCGCACAGCGAGGGCACCGTGGAGCAGTACGTTACCGGCCGCCCCCTGGTATTCCAGCGCCCGTTATACAATAGACCGTATCCACCGTCGAAATCGCGTGCGTGCCGTGCACTCGATAGGCGCCATAGCCGCACTACGCCGCCGCACCCCAGTCGATTTTGCCGAGAATTTGCTCGACGACCCGGACGCCGGCCTCGGTCCTCGCCAATTCGAGCGGTGCTTGGCCGTTCAGCATCCCCAATCCCTGCCGGAGCCATTTGTTGGCCTTTTCGGCATCGCCGAAAACGTCCTCGGCGAGGGCTTGGACCCTGGCCAAGCGAACCAATCGATCCGATTCCTCGATGGTGAGCGGTTCCTTGCGTTCTCGTCGATAGCGACGCGTGCGCGCCGGAATGACAAATCGCTCGATCTCTCGGTCTGAGAAGCTGGTACCCTGCAACGCGGCAACAGCTTGCTCCGGAATACGAGCCTGCACGACCTGAGCGAGATCCGCCTCGGACGCGACCTCTCGCCCGAGGATCCGCCTCCCCCCCAACTTCCGATAGATTGCTTCTATGATCGGCTCGGGTGGGGTCATGTGCAGCTCCGCGGCGGCAATCTACCGGAAATATACTCGGCATTTTGCCGCTGACAAGGGCTCAGTCGAGCTGCAACCCTTGCGGGCGGATCACCCCGTCGGGATAGGGGATGAACCCGGACAATCTGGCGGAAAAGGCGTACAGCCATTTCGGATGATAGAGATAGATGATCGGGAGATCGCGGAGGAGATGCTCGGCGACTTTGCGGTAATGGACCAGCCGCTCGGCCCGGGCCTCGTTAGTGCGTGCGGCATCGAGCTCATGATCGACCTCGGGATTGCAATAATGCCCGTCGTTGTATGGAGAGTTGCACGTGACGAGATTGTAGATGTTGCCGTCCGGGTCGACGCGGCCGGTCCAGCCGACCGCCAAAGCTTCGAAATCGCCCTTTGCAGCAAGCTGCAGTGCGGACGCGAATTCGGTCGCCTGGATACGCATGTCGAAACCGCTCTCCTTGGCCATGGCCTGGACGACTTGCATCACCTGCAAGGTCACCGGGTTATTCGGCACCGTGATCGCGACGATCTGGTTAGGTGTACCTGTGGTAGCGAGCAAAGCCTTCGCCTTGGCGACGTCCCGCGGCGGAATCGGCAGATCCTTTATATAATAGGGGTTGTGCGGCGAGATCCATTGGTTTCCAACGCGGTACTCGCCGTTGAACACAACTTGGTTGAGCGCCTCGCGGTCGATCGATAGCTCGAGTGCCTGGCGCACCCGCGCATCTTGACCCAACGGCGTCTTCGCTCGAACTCCATTGGCAACATTTATGGTGATCCCCGAATAGCCGATCCCCTCGACTGCGGTGAACTTCAGACGCGGGTCCTTGCGCACGGTGTCGAGATCGGTCGCGGCAACTTGAGCCAGGTCGAGCCCGCCCGACTGCAAATTAGCGAGCCGCACAGTCGTGTCCGGTATCGGCAGATAGACGATGCGGTCGAGTTTGATCTTGTCCTTGTCCCAGTAATCGGTGAAGCGCTCGAGCACAATACGGTCCTGGGCAACGCGCTCGACGAATTTGTACGGTCCGGCGCAAACCGGGTGGGAGCCGAAATTTTCGCCAGCCGCCTGCGCCGTCTTGGGCGATACCATCGTTCCAGCGGGTCCCGCGAGTTGGGCGAGCAACGGGGCGAAAGGCGTTGATAGCACGAGCTTGGCGGTTTGGTCGCCAATCACCTCGACACCGGTAATCGCCTTGATGTCGTTCCTTCGGGTCGAACCCGGCATATTCAGATGGCGTTCGATGTTGTATTTGACCGCTGCCGCATCGAACGGCTCGCCGTCATGGAATCTAACGCCGGGGCGAAGCTTGATGACGAGCCCCTTCTTGTCGTCAGCCCATTGCCACTCCGTCGCGAGCTGCGGCACGATCTCCAGTTCCAGGCCGATGTCGAATAACCTGTCGCAGAGCGCGGCACGGACGACGGCGCTCACGAAGGTGCGGCTTTGCGTTGGGTCGAGAGTGTCCGGGTCGTCGGCGAGCCCGATGCGCAAGGTCTGCGCCGCGCCTGTGCCGGAGAACACAGCCGATCCGAAAAGGAAAGCCGCGATCAATGTCTGCTTTTGGATCATTTCGGTTGCTCCCCGTTGGTGTGTATTCCAGTGTCGGCCCAGTAGAGGGGTGCATTGTTCACTCCAGCCGCAGCCCTTGCGGGCGGATCAAACCATCGGGGTAGGGGGTGAACCCCGCCAATTTCGCGGTGTGGGCATACAGCAATTTGGCGTGATAGAGATAGATGAGCGGCCGGTCCTCCAGGGTACGCTCGGCGACCCTACGGTAATGCGCCAAGCGATCCGCCCGCGCTTCGACCTGCCGGGCGGCGTCGAGCTCGTGATCGACATCCTGGTTGCAGTAACGCCCCGCATTAAGTGCCGGGGGCGCCTTGCATGAAACGAAGTTGTAGATATTGCCGTCGGGATCGGTTCGGCCGCTCCAACCGATCAGGTAGGCTTCGAAATCGCCGTTTGCAGAAAGCTGCAACGATGATGCGAATTCTGTCGCTTGGATGCGGATGTCGAATCCGCTTTCTTTCGCCATCGCCTGGATGACCTGTGCGGCCTGTTGAACCTCGGGGGTCGTCGGAGCCATCAAGCTCACAGTCGGGTCGGACGTACCCGCGGCTGCGAGCAGCGCCTTGGCCTGGGCGACATCCCGCGCCGGGATCGGCAGCTCCTTGACGTAATACGCGTTTTCCGGTGGAAGCCATTGGTTTCCCGGCTGGAACTCGCCATTGAACACGACCTGGTTCAGGGCCTCGCGGTCGATCGACAGCTCAAGTGCTCGGCGCACGCGTGGGTCCTGACCCAAGGGGGTCTTGGAACGCTCGCCATTGGCGAGATTGATCGTGATCCCTGTATATCCGAGCCCGGTAATCGTCGCGAGCTTGAGGCGCGTGTCCTTGCGCACGGTATCAAGGTCCGCCGCGGCGACACGCTCAATCAGGTCGAGTCCGCCCGATCGTAGATTGGCGAGCCGCACCGTCGAGTCCGGGATTGGCAAATAGGTGATACGCTCGAGCTTTATCTTGGCGCTGTCCCAATAATCGGCAAAGCGTTCGAGCACGATGCGGTCCTGCGCCACCCGCTCGACAAATTTGAACGGGCCGGCGCAAACCGGGTGGGAGCCAAAACTCTCTCCCGCCGCTCGGGCCGCCTTCGGCGACACCATCATTCCCGCCCGGTCGGTGAGTTGCGCCAACAGCGGTGCATAAGGGGCCGACAGCACCAACTTGACGGTATGGTCATCCACGATGTCGGCACCAGTGACCGCGCTGATCTCGCCCTTGCGGTTCGAGCCGGACATCGTCAAATGGCGCTCGATATTGAACTTGACCGCGTCGGCGTCGAAGGGCTCGCCATCCTGGAACTTGACGCCCGAGCGCAGCTTGAGAACGAGACCTTTATTGCCGTCCGTCCACTGCCATTCAGTCGCGAGCTGCGGCACGATCTCCAATTCGGGGCCGATATCGACGAGCTTGTCGCAGAGCGCCGCAAAGACGATGCGGCCGACATAGGTTCGCCCGAGCGTCGGGTCGAGAATGTCGGGATCGTCGGCGAGCCCGATGCGCAGCGTCTGGGCCGAGGCGCCTTCTATCCATGGGATCACGGTCGCCGCGATCAGGCAGCCGGCCGCAATTTGTGTTCGCCACTTGGTCATTCCGATCCCCGTTCCCGCTCGCCTTGGCGCAGCGCAGTTCGTTGGGTGCAAGCGATATGCCCAGTCTAAAGTAGCATCCTCTCTTCGGAAATCGGGAGCGAGGCGATGCCGATGAATGGGTCAAAGCGGGTCGGCGTGATCGGGGCCGGGATGGTCGGGGTCTGTACGGCGAGCTGGCTGCAGCGCGACGGCCACAGCGTCTTTTTGGTCGAGGCCGCAGAGCCCGGTCACGGCGCCTCGTTTGGCAATGCCGGCTGTTTCAACGGCTCTTCGGTGACGCCGATGTCGATGCCCGGGGTGATCCGGAACGTGCCGCGCTGGCTCCTGGACCCGGTTGGGCCATTGTCACTGCGTGGAACTACCTTCCGGCGATCGCTCCTTGGCTCGTCCGGTTCATGCGCGCCGGCACCCAGGAGAAGGTGCACGCCGAGGCCCATGCACTGCGCCCCCTCGTCGGTCCGACTCTCGAAGCCTTGCAGCAGCTGATCACCGCCGCCGGCGCCGAGGATCTCGTCCACCGCCTCGGCCATCTCTATGTCTATCGCTCCGCGCAAAAGCCTGGGAAAGGATCATTTCGCGTGGGAGTTGCGACGCGAAAATGGGGTCGAGATCGACGAATTCGACGCTGACGAACTGCGCCAGCTCGAACCGGCTTTGTCGCGAGACTATGTCCGCGGCGTGCTCGTGCGCGAGAACGGACACACCTCCAACCCGCTGAAGCTCGTCGAACGGCTGCTCGAGCACTTTCTGCGCTCAGGCGGCGAGCTCGTTCACGCGCGGGCCCACGGGTTTCGCCTCGACGGCGGGATCATACGCGCCGCCGGTCTGCGCATGGCGTTCGTACCCGGATACGAGCAGGACGTTTTTATCTCGTACGCGCACGTCGATGACGTGCCGTTCTTTGGCGGGGCGGACCCCGACCAAGCGGCCGGATGGGTGACGAGGCTCGTTCGGCATCTGGAGAATTTTCTGGCGCAACAGGTTGGGTGCGCCGAGGGGTTCAGGGTTTGGAAAGACAATTACAACCTGCGCGGGAACGACGCCCTCACTCCGGAGATCGCGGCCGAGCTCCAACGCGCGGCGACTTCATCGCGATCCTGTCTCCAGGCTACCTCGCTTCGGCGTGGTGCCGGGACGAAGCGCGTCTGTTCACGCAACATTTTGCCGGTGATCTCACCGGCCGCGTTTTTGTCCTCGAAAAGGCGCGGCTCGATGACGCTGTCACGGTGCCGCAGGGGCTAAAGGGCCTTCGGGGCTATCGGTTTTGGTTTGTCGATGTAGACAAACAGCCGCGCACCTTCGCCATGCCAATGCCCCAACAAGGGGAAATACAATATTTTCGGCAGGTCGATGATTTGGCGCGCGACATTCATCGCAGGCTCAGGGCCATGGCCGGCGCCCCGCTGCTCCAGCAGCCGGCGGGGCGGCCGCTGACGGGCAGAGGCGCGGATGGGAGCAACGGCGCGAGCGTGGCGTTCCTCGCCGAAGTGACCGAGGACCTCGAGCTCCGTCGAGATGAAGTCCGACGATACCTTGAGCAGCAGGGCGTCGTGGTATTGCCGGAGGGGAGTTTGCCGCTCGCGCGGCCAATTCGAGCGGGCGCTGGATGCCGATTTCGCACGCAGCCGCGTGTTTGTGCAGTTGCTTGGGCCGATGCCGGGAAAAAGGCCGTCCGACGTGCCCGAGGGATATGACTGGCTACAGCTCGATCGCGCGCGGGGGGCGCGGGGCGCGTGTCCTGCAATGGCGCAGCCCCGGGCTCGACGTCGCCGGCATTGAATGCCTGCGCCATCGCGAGCTTTTGGAGCTCGAAACGGTTCAATCGACCTCGCTCGAAAGTTTTAAACGC
>Ga0306921_10000181_pt1 | contig 48669 bp, 37 predicted proteins | sample sta12Cox44000080_FD_203760 | JGI IMG/M metagenome (GOLD analysis project Ga0306921, IMG submission 203760) | Lab enrichment of tropical soil microbial communities from Luquillo Experimental Forest, Puerto Rico - statoxic.12C.oxic.44.000.080 (v2)... | ecosystem: Environmental > Terrestrial >... | reverse complement strand
GCGACGCCCCTGTTGCAACCGGAAACGTCGTCGCTCGGTCAGGTGGTCGAGCAGCGCAAAGCAAATGAACTGCCGCTCAATGGCCGAAACGTTTTCAACCTCGTAACCCTGGCTCCGTCGGTGGTGCCTCAGGGTAGCGCTGGCGGCACACCCGTGGGAGTTAATCCTTTTGGGTGGGGCAACTACCAGGTGAATGGCTCCTTCGGCAACGAAAGCGCCGAATACCTGGATGGACAGCCGCTCAATATTGGATATATCAACTTGCCGGTCGTCATTCCCACCCAGGATTCAATCCAAGAGTTCAAAGTGCAAACCAGCAACACGGGCGCCGATTGGGGCAAATTTTCCGGCGGCGTCATGAACTTCAGCACGAAGTCAGGAACCAACGAACTTCACGGAGAGCTGTATGAGTATTTGCGGAACCGGGTTCTGAACGCCAATGACCCGTTCAACAAGGCGCACGAGATCGTGACCGGCCAGCCGAACAAGCAGCCGAGCTTCACACAGAACCAGTTTGGACTAAACGCCGGCGGCCCCATGTGGATCCCGCACGTGTACGATGGGCGGGACAAGACTTTCTGGTTCTTCAGTTGGGAGGCGTTCCGCCTTCGTCAGGGAGCTTCGCCGGTCGTCACCACGGTCCCCACGCCCGCTGAACTAACGGGCGATTTCTCGGGGCCTGGCATTGCACCGATCCTCGATCCCTGCGGTGGAACCGTCACGACTGCGGTGGCCTGCCCGAACTATACCGGGCCGGCGACGCCATTTCCCGGCAACGTCATACCGGCTTCGCGGCTCAATCCCACTTCGCTCGACATGGTAAACCTGTGGCCTGCCGGCAACGCGCCCTGTGTACCTGACCCGACGGCGAAGATCGGATGCACCAACAATTACGCAAAGTCCTACGCCACCGGCGGAAACCAGAATCAGGTGGTCGGACGCCTGGATCAGAACCTGACTGCGAAGCAGCGCATTTTCTTCCGTTATACCTATTGGAACGTACTGGATTTACCGCAGGATCCGTTGGGGACGGGCCTGTGCCAGGACCGCTGCGCGGAAAAGTATTCTACGAGCGCAGCAGCCATCGGCTATAACTACAGCATTACTCCAAACACGATTCTTGCCGTAAATGCCAGCTTGAGCCGGTTTGCTTACAACCGCTCACCAACCAATGCGGGTTTTGATCTGACGAAAATAGGCTGGCCAGCTTCATTCAACGCGGTAATTCCTTCCATCGCCCGGACGCCACCCACACCTTGCGTGTTCGACTATGCGGATAACGTCATGTGTTCGCAGGGACAGAGCTTTATTCAGGACCGCAACACGCAATACGACATCGGGCCGAGCATCACCCTCGTTCGAGGCCGCCACACACTGAAAGCGGGGTATCAATTTGAAGTCGGCCGCGACAACTACGCGCAAACCAACGTGGCCAGCGGCTCGTTTGCGTTTTGCGGGTCCGGGCTGTCTTGCTTTACCGGTAATGGTTTTGCGGACTTCTTGCTCGGATATGCCGACAATCCGAGCAACGTGGAAAATCACTTCTTCGGCCAGACAGTTGTGCCGGCTTTGATTGCCGGCCAGCAGATCTACAACGCCTTTTATGCCGATGACACGTTTCGTTTCTCAAACAAGCTCACTCTCAACATAGGCGTACGTTATGACCTGCAAGGCCCGTGGTCCGAGCGTTTCAACCGACTCTCCTACTTCAATCCAAACTTGACCAGTTGGCTCGCCAACCCGTCCGCGGCGGGACTTCCAAACGTGCCGGGCTTGCAGGGACTCAAAGGCGATGTGGCGCTCGTCACCCCCAACACCAGAACGGCAATTCCGATGGACAAAAAGGAAGTGGCGCCGCGGATTGGCTTTGCCTACAGCTATGATCCGAAAACGGTGGTCCGCGCGGGATACGGCGTGTTCTGGATCCCGAACTACGTATCCTTCGGCCTCAATCCGAACAATGACTTGGTGAATGACGCGACCACGTCGTATACCGGAACGATAAATGGAACGGTGCCCGTGAATACAATCAATACGCCCTTCCCGGGAACCGGAGTCGTTCCGCCCGTTGGCCGCACCCTGGGCGCGTTGGGCACCTCGCAGTATGCCACGAAGGTGGTGCAGAACTTCTCCATCGCTGACTACTACAATCACCCAGAAGGCTATATCCAGCAATGGAACCTGAACATCCAGCGGACTCTGCCGGCTAATTTTTTCCTCTCGGCGGCCTACGTTGGATCAAAGGGAACACATCTGCAGTCATATTCACAGCAAATTGACCAACTGCCCGACAGCTTTCTGCCACCGGCAGCGGCTCAGTGCGCTGCACAATTGGCAAGTACCCCCGGCCTGAAACGGTGCGACGCAGGTGGCGTAACCCTGTTGCAATCTGTGCCGAATCCTTTCTACGACGCGACCACCGGCACAGCGTATGCATTGTCGGGTCCAACGACTACGGTCGGTCAACTCGCCCTCCCGTACCCGCAATACACAGCTCTGAAGCTGGCGGGCCAGGGTTCCTACGCCAGCAGCTATAACTCCCTGCAGTTGACGCTAGAGCGTAGATTCACCGGCGCCGGCTCGTTGCTCGTGACCTACACCAATGCGAAGCTGATCAGCGACACCGACACGCTCACCAACTGGCTCGAAGCGTCCACTGGAACCATCCAGGACAACAACACCACGAAAGGTGAGCGCTCCTTGTCGTCGCAGGATGTGTCTCAGAGGCTCGTGATCAGCTATGTTCTGGATCTCCCCTTCGGCCCTGGCAAGAGGTATCTGTCCGACGCCAGCGGCGTCAAGGCCAAGTTGGTCGGAGGCTGGGGAGTTGACGGCATAACGATCTTCCAGAAAGGCTTCCCATTAGCGCTCAGCAACGGCAACGCGAACTACACCACCACCTTTGGCGGAGGCTCGCGGCCGAACGTGGTTGCGGGCTGTAAGAAGGGCACACCCGCGGGCGTAGCTAAAATCGGCGAGTGGTTCAACACCGCGTGTTTTACGTCTCCTGCGGACTTTACCTATGGCGATGAATCGCGCACCGATCCGACATTGCGTTCCTCCGGCGTGAACAACTGGGACTTTGCGCTGTTCAAGAAAACGACGTTTGGGCCCGATGAAAGATTCGGGATTGGATTCCGAGCCGAATTCTTCAACATGTTCAATCGGATGCAGTGGGCTCCACCCAATACTTCCGTGGGCAGCTCCCAGTTCGGGCAGGTGACGAGCATTTACCCAGGCACGAACCCGCGGTTAATCCAGTTCGGGCTCAAATTTACGTTCTAATCCCTTGCAGCCGGGATGGATCCGCACGATCCGTCCCGGCTGCTGCTCGATCAACTTTGCCAGGTTCCCCATTCCACCTTCTCGCGGCGCCTTCGCTTCATGTTAGCCTATCGAACCCTGCCCAAATGCGATGCATACTGCATGGGGATCAAAGGAGCCGCGCGCGCATATGGCTGGCCGGCTTACACGGCGTGATTTCTTGAATCTTGCGGCCCTCGGGGCTGGGGCGCCGATGTTCGCTCTCAAGCCGTTGCGTGGAATTGATTTCATCCTTCAGAACTCTCCGACTCCGCGAAAGTTCCTGATCGAGACCATGCCGGGCGGCGTCGCACTCTTCGACTACAACAAAGATGGTCTTCTAGACATTTTCCTAGTCAACGGCGGACGAATTACCGAGACACTTCGAGTGCCGGAAAATTTTGATCGGAGTGATCCCCGGTATTGGAACCGTCTCTACCGACAAAATCGTGATGGAAGCTTTACAGATGTTACCCGGGCTGCGGGCCTGGCAAATGCGGGCAACGGCAACTACGGCATGGGTGTAGCGGTCGGCGACTACGACAACGATGGCTATCCAGATCTCTACGTGACCAATTATGGAAAAAATGCGCTTTATCACAACAACGGGGACGGCACCTTCACCGACGTCACCGCCAGAGCCGGAGTTGCCGCGGGCGGTTGGTCGGTCTCCGCGGGGTTCCTCGATTACGACAATGACGGTCACCTCGATCTGTTCGTGACTCGCTATATGGATTGGGACGCGGATCACAACAAGATTTGTGGTGGTGACTGGCGCACCTACTGTCCGCCAGGTTCTTTTCCCGCCACGACCTGCATCTTGTATCGCAATCGAGGCGATGGAACCTTCGAGGACGTCAGCGAGCGCGCCGGCATAACGGCAAAAAAACAGCGGGCACTCGGGGTAGCGTTCGCCGATTACGATAGCGACGGGTTCACAGACATTTTCGTGTCCAATGACGGCATGCAGCAGTTTCTTTTCCGCAATAATGGCGACGGCACATTTACCGAGTGCGCCCTCGAATCCGGTGCCGGACTGACCGCGGATGGCAAAGGCCTTTCCGGAATGGGCACGGTCTTTCAGGACTGCGATAACGATGGCCGCCCGGATGTCATCGTTACGGTTCTGCCACGAGAGAACTACACCCTGTATCACAACGACGGGGGAGGAGTTTTCAGCTATCAGAGCCTTGAAAGCGGGCTTGGCGCCTTGACATCTCTCAGCTCGGGTTGGGGCGTGGGCCTCGAGGATTTCGACAACGACGGATGGAAGGACCTTTTCGTGGCGCAAAGCCACGTGCTCGATAACGTGCAAGACATCGATGCTTCGCTGCGCTACAAGGATGTTCCTCTGCTCGCGCTAAACAACCATGGCCGCTTCGAGCGCGCCGATTCCGGCGTGACGGTACCATGGGCGTCACGCGGCGCTGCTTTTGGCGATATAAATAATGACGGCTGGGTGGATGTTGTCGTCAGCAATCTCGGAGGGCCACCAGCGCTCCTGCTGAATCGCGGGATCAGCGGCAATCACTGGCTTTCCATCGCTCTCTCGGGGACGCGCAGCAACCGCGACGGCTATGGGGCTTGCGTGCGCGTCAACGGTCAAACGCGGTTTGCGACCTCTGCCGGCAGCTATGTCTCGGCCAACGATAAGCGCCTTCATTTCGGTCTGGGTTCAAGCAATCGAGCCACAGTGGAGATTCTCTGGCCTTCTGGCGCCAAGCAGGTCCTCAAGGACGTTCCCGCGGATCAGTTTCTCGAGCTACGGGAACCGGAGCGCTCATGATCCGGCTTTTCTTACTCGCCTGGCTGGCCGGACAAACCGCTGCGTCCGACGCCCTGCGGCATGTGCAGAGCGGGCTCGAAGCGCGCAAGCAGCACCAGGTCGACGTGGAAATAGCGGAGTTTCGCAAGGCAACCGAAATCGACCCAACCTTGACTGACGCATTCGTGAATCTCGGCGAGGCGTACATGGAAAAGCATGACTACGGCTCCGCGATTCGTCCGCTGAAACGAGCGCTGGAGTTGAGCCCTGATCTGCCGGTCGCGCACCAGCTTCTCGGCTACGCCCTCCTGGCACAGGGCTATGCTGCGGAAGCCATACCTCATCTCGAGAAGGTCGGTGCGCAGGAGGCCCTGGGAATCGCACAGATCGAAACTGGTCAGCTTTCCGAGGCAGTCGGCAACTTTAGCGCTGTGCTCGCGCAACGACCGGGCGATGCCGATTTGCTCTATTACCTCGGTCATTCGAGCGGCTTACTTTCAAAAAACGCCATCGATGCCCTGCTTGCCACGCATCCGGATTCTGCACGTGCGCACCAGGCTCTCGCTGAAAACTACTTCGTGCTACGCCAGATGCCGCAGGCCGAAAAAGAGTTCAAAGAGGCGCTGCGTTTGCGGCCGGAACTGCCGAGCCTGCATCTCGAACTCGGACAGGTCTACGCAAACTCCGGGCAATGGTCGAAGGCCGAAGAAGAATTCCGCGCCGAAACAAAACTGCAACCGGGTAGCGCGGAGGCCGCCTATCGCCTGGGAGCAGCCCTTCTCCAACAAGGCAAAACACACGAAGCGCTTCCCGAGCTCGAGCGATCGAACGAACTGAAGCCGGATATGCCGGAGACGCTCTACTCTTTGGGTAAGGCCTCCTCCCTGGACGGGGATGCCGCGACCGCGGAAAAGGCATGGGTCCGACTGGTCGAACTCGAAAAGAACACCGCACTAGCAGCTCAGGCGCATTTTGGCTTGGCCGGACTGTACCGCAAACAGGGCAAGACCGCGGAAGCACAACGCGAGATGCAGGAATTCCAGAAGCTCCAGAGTACGATCGGACCTCCGCGTTCTGAAAAGTGATCGAGCATCGGCCCACCGCCGGTGATCGCGGTGGACGCTGGCCCGATGCAGATTCAATGGGGAGACACGAGACGTCGATTGGTTCTGGCGTTGGTCTTTCTCCACCCTTGGGGTGGGTCGGCACGTACTTCGAACGCGGTCAGGTTGCAGCTTTCTCTCTTCTGTTTTTCAGTACAATCCAGGGGATGATTCAGCACATCGGTATCGTTCCGTGTTCCGCTGAAGGAGCGGCTCTTTGTTATCGCACGATTTGTACCGAGGGCGCGCAGTTTCTCGGGCCGCATGCTCACCCTGAAGTTTCGATGCACACGCCGCCACTGGCCGAGTATGTGCAACGGATCGATCGCGGAGACTGGCAGGGTGTTGACGAGCTGATGCTAGCTTCGGCAAACAAGCTTGCGGCAATGGGCGCGAATTTCCTCATTTGCCCCGACAATACCATTCATCAGGCGCTTCCTTTTGTTGAGCCGAAGTCGCCGCTACCCTGGCTGAACATTGCGGAAGTCGTCGCAGCGCAGGCGGCCGCTCGCGGCTTCCGGTGCCTCGGCCTAACCGGAACCCGCTCCCTTGTGGAGAGCGACGTCTATCCGAAGATGCTCGCAGCGCATGGACTGAAATACGTGCGCCCCAGCGACCAGGAACGCCGAGAAATCCACCGGATCATCATGGATGAATTGGTGTACGGAGTCATTAGGCCGCGGGCGGTCGCTTACCATCAGCGCGTCATCGCGGGGCTAAAGGATAGGGGCTGCGACGCCGTGGTGCTCGGTTGTACGGAGATACCTTTAATTATGAACGACACGAATTCCCCGCTGCCCACGCTAGACTCGGCGCGGTTGCTTGCGCGCGCAGCTTTGCGCCGGGCGGTTGAAGGCGCAAACAGGACTGCATAGAGCCGGAGCCGCTCATTCAAAACTCCCGGTAACACCTTGGAAACCATGGCGTGCCTGCTTAAAGAGCCACTTCATGACCCGGGTCACGTCATAGCAGTAAGCGACGTTGTAGCCGAGGGTAGAGAAGCAATGCGGCTCACAACCTTGCTTCATCTCGGCAAGCTGCTTGAGATCGAATTTGTGGTGTTCGACAGTGCCCCAATCATACGCGGCATTGTACATGGGGAAACAGGGGGCGAGAGTACCGTCGGTGCGGATGATGAGCCAGTTCTGGCCGGCACGGCAGCCCCAATGCTCACCGACTCCGCGCATGAAGCCTTTCATGTTCTGCAAGCGCGTGATGGAATCGACCATCTTATAACCTTGGCGCTGCTTGCCGATCAACCAGTCGAGCAGGTCATCGACCATCGGGAAATCTCCCGGGCGAATATAAGTGTCGTTTTCGTGGAGATGCTTAAAATGAGGCTGCTCCATCATAGGAGCCTCGTTGATGTGAAAGGTGAGAGAAATTCCGTGGTTGTGAGCGATCTCGACAAGTTCCTTTACGTCGTCAATGTTGGTGCGGCAGATGTTGACGTTGAAGAAAACGGTATAACCGTAGCGATACTGCCGCCTCACGAGGTAGTCGAAGTAAGAACGCACATGCTCCAGCGCTTTAGGAAGTCCGGGTTTTTCCTTAATTGCGTCGACGGCAAAGTTGATGGTCGCAATTCCAGCGTCCGCGAGCCGATCGATCACGTCAGGCCGGAGCAGACGGGCATTGGTTGCGAGATAAACCCAGAAGTCTTTCTTCGCGGCGTAGTAAATGACCTTGTGTACGAAATCCGGTCGCAAGAGAGGTTCGCCGCCGGTAGGAGCCAGCACGCGGCAGGGAGTGGTCTCAAGCCAGTCGATGGCGCGGCGGGCCGTGTCTTCCGTCATCCCCTTTACGCGATTGTCATAGGACCAGCAGTAGTGACAATCGAGATTGCATTTCCACTCCGTAAACAGATAGGCAATGATGGGCTGGAAGTCTCCCGGCAGAGCGATCGACTTGAAATAGGGAAACATCCATCCCTTCATGTTTTGGAATATGCGAGCGGCAGGCCATTGCCTCTTGCCGGTCTGAAGCACGTGGTCGTGGGCGGCGATATCCGCGGCATCCAGTTCGTGCAGGAGTTCCGGGTGTTGAGGAAATACAGCAGCCGGCAGGACCGCTGGTTCGCTTTGAGAAACGGCAGCCGATCGCTGAGAGCCCTGCTGAAGAAGGCTGTGCAAGGGAACATCGAGACGAAAAGGCTGAGTAGGCACTGTCGGGAGCGATTGTTCCGCATTGGGCATGAATCACACCTCGGTGTGTGGATGGAGCTGGGGTTGGCGATCCGGTGGCGGTCAGTTCGCCGGTACAGTCATCAAGGCTTGGGTCGAGCACTTCGAGGTTGAGTATACCTATATTACGCCCTCTCCTGAAGCAGCAATGATGACCCCCTGGTGATTCGAAGGATTGGATACAGAAATGGCCCAGGCGGATACATGGGTACTGAGGAAAAAGTCACGACTGCAATGGCCGGCCCTGCGTCTGGAGGCGGCTTCAGCGCATCTAACCGCGGAAGGCGGCCAGGGGTGGGGACACTGTACCTGCTTTCGCGGCTTGTTGGGCGATTGGGCGTCCCCTGGTTCATCCTGCGGGGCTAGTCGGTTGTTAGCTATCACCCACAACTGGGACGTGGCGAGTGTGTGAGCTAGGCGAATGGGGTGAATGCGGTTACATATTATGATCAAAAGGGTTCTGGCCTGCTCGTCGAGCGGCGGCGCCATTTAATTTACGGCGGTTCGAAGGGGGATCGTTACTGTGGTTTGGGTGCAGCTCAAATTGTGGCTGAAGTCAACGCTGCCCGCCTTTGGCGGTCCAGGTCTGTTGTTGTCGGCGTTCATCGATTCGTCATCCATCCCGCTTCCGCTGGTGACGGACGTGGCTTTGATGGTCTTGTCCAGCCGGCACCCCATGCGCATGCCGTATTACGCCGGCATGGCGTCGGTCGGCTCTCTGGCGGGCTGCATCTGGATTTACTACCTGGCTCGAAAAGGCGGCCAGGCTTACTACCGCAGGGTCCAGGGACGCCTGTCCGACCGGATTCGAAGACTCATGCAAGAGCACCCGATGGCGTGCGTGTTCCTGCCGGCGGCGGCACCCTTTCCGCTGCCGTTCAAGCCATTCGTAATCGCCCAAGGCGTCTTTCAAGTGCCGTTTGTAACTTTTGTAGTCGGGACGTTTGTTGGCCGCGCCTGTCGTTTCTTCTTCGAGGGGTTTTTGGGGGCACGCTACGGAGCGGCCGCAAAGCAGGTCTTGATGAATCTGAGATTCGAGCCCGTTGCCGTATTGCTTGGAATGCTCGCGTTATTCCTGCTGATCCGGAGCACGCCGCTCTTCAGCGGACGACGGGGCCCTCAGGAAGAGTGAAGCTCTGAGACGCGACGCTCAAGTTCGCGAGTGATTTCGTTTGCATCCTGGTCGGGGGAAAAACGCACGGGTGGCCCGATAGTGACACGGACTTGTCCTGGCCGCGCCAGGATGCGCTCGGCCTTCTTCAGAACATACAACCCATCCAAACACATCGGCACTACCGGAATATTCAGGTGCTTGGCCAACAAGCCGATTCCCGAGCGAAACGGAACCATCTGTCCGTCTTCGGTGGTTTGACCTTCCGGAAAGACCAGGATGTTCCAGCCGCGGTCGGCAAGATCGCCGGCGAAGCGAAAGCTTTCAAGAAAGCCGGATTGCTTCGGCAAAGGAAAAACATTGAAGAGGCTCAAGGCGAGGAAATACTGCAAGCGTTCGCGGAGACGTTCGAAGCGGCTCAAGCTTTTCGAAGGGCGGCGCATTCTCGCGAGCCGCTCGCCGCCCATAGCGGTGGCGAGGCGGTTTCGAAGGCGTGCCGGGAGCGCAGGCAGAATCCAGGCGATATCCAGGTAGGTGACGTGATTGGAGATGACCAAGGCCGGACCCTCGAGGCCGCGAAAATGCTCGCGTCCGCGGATGCGGGGCGCGGCGAGAAGATAGGTGGCAGGCCACGAGAGGAGATAATAGACGGCAAGTCGTAGAGCGGTGGTAAGCCAGTGCTGGGGCCATGTGGGGTAGAGGTGGTGGATGGTCGAAGACGGGGTCGTCGAGAGAAGTTTCTCAAGCTGGCCGATGGTTGCGGCTTCCTCGAACTGGACCTCATTCAAGTCCACCTGGTAGCGTCCCTCGAGAGCACTCATCAATTCGACGCGATCGAGAGAACTGAGCTGCAGATCGGCTTCGAGGCTGGCGGATTTGGAGTTCAGCTGAACGGGACGGCCGGTGATTTTTGTTATGAGCGTCGCCAGAGAGGCGTCGTCGTGGGCACTAACGTCTGAGCCCGGTCTTGCCTGGTTGATGACTTCGCGAATGCGCGGGAGGATTGGCTTTTGCGTGGCAGTCCTGGGGAAATCGGGTTCCGGCCAAAGGAACCAATGACGGATCTTCTGATATTCGGCCAAGGAACGATTGGCGTTTTCGATGGCGGCGGCTGGGTGTGCATCCGTCCCGTTCATCAGAAGAACCGCGTAAGGTTCGGCGTTGCCGTCCCGTTCGAGTCCCATCACGACACAGTCGCGAACACCGGGTTGAGCCCGTAGAGCCTTTTCGAGGTCTTCTGGGTAGACGTTCATGCCTGCCGGCGTGACAATCACGTTTTTGCTGCGGCCTTTGAAGTACAACCGTCCGGTCTCGTCCGCTTCCGCGATGTCGCCCGTGCGGAACCATCCATCGGACTGCCGAACGGCTTGGCTTTGGCCGCTCGAGCGATAGGCGTTTGCCACACTCTCACCGCGAACGAGAATCTCGCCGTTTTCGTCGATGCGAATCTCCATGCCTGGAAAGACGCGGCCAATCGAGCCCTGGCCGGTTCGGAAAGGATGGTTGAGGGTAATGAGAGACGTTGTTTCGGTCATGCCGTATCCCTGAATCACCGCATAGCCGAGGCGGTTCCAGAAGGTCTCTACCTGCCGGGGAAGGGTTGCTCCACCCGAAATGAAGGCCCAGAATTTCCAGCCGAGGCGCGCATGGATGCGGCGGAACCGCCACCAGCGCCGGAGGAAGTGCTCCTTTTCGGAAAGAGTGAAATCTTCACGAAATCGCGCGGACCGGCCGTCGCGTTCGAGCTGCCGCTCGAACTCTCGTTCGAGCGATTCGACGAACCGGGGCACCGCCACGAGAACCGAGATACGTTCGCGCCGGATTAGGTCGATCAGTTCGTAGGGTTTCAGCGAGTCGACAAAAACAACCGTACCCCCGAGCAGCGGAGGAATAAACAAGCCGAGCATCTGGCCAAAGACGTGGCTCAAAGGAAGCAGATTCAGAAACCGTACCGGGTGAAATAGTTTCTCGTAGCGAAGGTACTTTTGGATTTCGGGTTCGAGAGGCTCGATATTCGCAAGCACGTTTCCGTGGGAAATCACGACCCCACGGGGCTCGGCAGTCGTTCCGGAGGTGAAGATAATTTCGAGTGTGTCCTGACGAGAAAGGTTCGGAGAAGGATAAGGCGAAGCGTCTCGTTGCACCGTGAGTTCGAAGAGCGATTCCAGAACGATGCCTGGAATCGGGCAGGCGTTCTGTTCGTGCGCGCGCGCGTGAAATACCAGCTTCGCGTTTACTTCTTGAGCGACCCGCGATGCAAACTCGCGCGTCGAGTTATTGTCGATGGGAACGATGACCACGCCGCGCAACAGGCAGCCCAGAAACACCACCAGCCACTCGGCGGAATTTTCGCCCCACAAAAGAACGGTGTCGCCTTTGCTGATGTTGCGACTCTCTAGTTCGCGCGCCAGCCGACTTGCCTCTTCGGCAATCCGCTTGTAGCTATAGCTCTGCATGCGATAGCCACGCCTCTGCTTGAGGGCGGTTTCGCCACCCTGCGCAGCGTATTTCGAAACAAATTCGATGAGCGACTGCAAGGTGATCCTCGAAATTGGGTTCCCGGAACAAAACCAGGTGGCCCGAGGGAGAGCCTTTTAGCGAAACGAGGGCCCTTTACCCTCTGATAGACTTTAACTGCAGTGGGATACGCACACAAAGCAGCGGTCGTCGGGGCTGGGCTCTCGGGCTTGGTCTGCGCCTACCGTCTGAAACAGTTGGGCATCCATCCTATCGTGTTGGAACAGGCGGAGCAGCCTGGCGGCATGATCGCAACGGTACGCAGAAACGGTTTCCTTTTCGAAGCGGGGCCGCAAAGCCCGCGATTTCCGGCATCAGTCTGGGCACTCGTCAAGGAGCTAAACCTCGAAAAGGAATTTGTGTACGGAGATCCGAAGGCGAAGCGTTACATATTGAAACAGGGACAGCTGCATCCGGCGCCATTCTCGGCCGTTGAGATTATGACTACACGATTGGTCGATTTGCGATCGAAGCTCAGATTTCTTGGCGAGCCGTTCGGCAATACGCGCCCTCCGGACCATGAAGAAAGCTTGGCCGAATTCGTTCGGCGAAAATTCGGTAGCGAGGTGTTGGAGTATTTGGTGGACCCGGTAATATCTACGGTTTTCCTCGGTGATTCTCGCAAGATGGGCATGGAGAGCGCGTTCCCGGCGCTTGTGGATTGGGAGCGAAGTCAGGGCAGTCTTACGCGAGGTGTGATTCGCGGAACCATCGCCAAGCGACGCGCTGCGGACCCTGACGGATCGCGAACGCCTAACCGGCACGAGACAAATCGGAGAAGGCTCCACCTTACCGATGCGCTGCCATCGCTCGGATCATTTCGCTCGGGAATGGGAATGCTTCCCGAGAAACTGTCGGGTGCACTCGGCGAAAGTATGAAATATGGCCTGAAAGCAGGGTCGGTCGAGCCTGTGCGGAGCGAAAACGGCACACCGATGGCAGGATGGCGTATACGAGTGCCGGGTGCAGAAGAAATCACAGCGGAACTTTTGGTGCTTGCGGTGCCCGCGTACGTGGCAGCTCGTCTGCTGGAGAGAAGCGCTCCGCAACTGGGCGCACTGCTCGGGGAGATTGAGTATGCGCCGATGTGTGCTGTGTCGTCGGCTTATGAACGCGATCAGGTTTCTCATCCGCTCGATGGTTCTGGATTTATGGTCCCTCGACGGGAGGGATTGCATACGATCTGCACCTTCTGGAATTCAAGCTTGTTCAAAGGACGTGCACCCGACGGAAAAGTGTTGATGACCAGCTTTGCCGGAAGAGACTCGAACGGGACGCTTGCTGCCTTACCCGACGAAGAGTGTGCACAAACGATTCATGCGGAAAACACCAGGATTCTGGGAATCCGCGGGGAACCGGTAGACCAAATGGTTTGGAGATACCCGAGGGCGTTGCCACAATATAATGTGGGCCACGCGAAACGCGTGGCTGAGATCCGTCGCCTCCAGGAGACGCTGCCGAACCTTGGCCTTGTCGGTAATTACCTAACGGGCCGCTCGATCGGTGACTGCGCAGAGCTTGCGTCCCAAGTGGCAGAGAAACTCAATAGACGTTTTCAAGAATGAGACATCTAAACTCGCGTGACGACCGGGGCTAAAAGTTGATCCAGGTACTCATCTGGATTTCCGCGACTGTGCTGCTGGGGATTCTGCTGGGTGTGGTTTACCAGAAACTCGGCACGCGCAGGGATTGGAGGGTGCATCCGCCTCCGGGAAAGCTCGTTGACCTCGGAACCCATCGGCTGCACATGCTCGAAGCTGGCCCAGGTGGTCCGACCGTAGTTCTGGAAGCGGGCTTGATGTCGACGGTGCTGAGCTGGAGCTCACTGCAGCGTGAACTTGCGCACCGGTATCGCGTTATCAGCTATGACAAGGCGGGGCTCGGCTGGAGCGAGCAAGGTCCGATGCCTCGAACGGCGGACCGAGTCGTCGACGAACTTCATTCTCTTTTGGAGCGCGCAGGTATTCCTCCGCCATACATCCTGGTCGGGCATTCGTTCGGAGGCTTGACCGTGCCGCTTTTTGCCGCACGCTATCCGGAGAAGACGGCCGGAGTCGTTCTGGTGGATCCAGTGGCGCCGGTCGAGTGGTATCCGCCTCCGGAGCATCACCGGAGGCTTACGGAAATTGGCGCCAAGGTGTGCCGCCGCGCCGCGTTGCTTTCCCGCATCGGGTTGATTCGTTTCGTTGCCTTTCTGCTGACTACCGGAGCCAAGGGGCCGGCTGGCCGGCTCGTCCGGTTGATCAGCCGAGGAACGCCTTCTGAATCCGGTTCAGTTTCAAGCCCGTGGTTTTGGGCCCTGCCGGCTATTGAGAGACAGATGGCGTCGATTTTTTGGATTCAGGAGAAATTTGCCGTGACCATTGCGAGCCAACTCGAAAACCTGCCCCTGAGTGCGGCGCTCGTCTGCGAACTGGGCAGCTTTAGTGATAAGCCAGTTGTGATCCTGACGGCGCGCACGGCTCCACAGAATCGGCGCGAAGCACACGCCGCCCTGGCTAGTCACCTGCCTCAAGGTCAGCATGTCATCGCGGAAAAGAGCAACCACTGGATCATGTGGGAACAGCCCGAACTGGTGATCCAAGCAGTTCGGAAGATTGCTGATTCGTTGCGAGGTGCGGTCGCTGCCTCTGGGTCTCGAGAGTCTGATTCCTCGCCGAGACTCGCGAAAAGCGCTGGTCATGAGCCCCGAGTCCTTCCGGACTGAAGGCCATCAACGCGGTTCTGTCGGCCGGTCACGCGGCGCCAGCGATTGGAGCATTCCAATGCGTCACCGGACCTGGTGAGCGGTCTGTTGCGGAGCCCTTGTATTTGCCGCGGCAATGGCAGACTGCGTCCACTCCACGCCCGGATAAAGGCTTGGTATACGAAAGCCGCGGTACGCGAGTTGTCCCGTAATTGCCAATTGCCACACAAGCTGCGCATTCGGATCTTGGGTAACTTCCCGTATGTAAGAGTCGTTCGGGTTCTGTCCATCCGAGGCCAAGTCGTATTCCAAATCTCCGTTTGACAGCAGATTCACGCTGCCACAACAGCCAGAGAAATCCGGGGAAAGATTATGTTCCCACAACAGCTCGGCGGTATTCGTGAATTCGTTCAGTTCGAAGAGTGGCACGCTACTGTAGCAATTCGCCGCACCTGGCGTCCCGCAGGGCACTTTGTTTGAATCCAGGCGGTTGTTGCCGTTGTTGAAGAACAGCAAGGGAAAAATACCGGCGGTGCTGGGGCCAAGAAGCACGGGGTAGTGCTGGCCGTAATTCCATTCCATCGGGGTCTGACCGGACGGCAGGCTGAAGTCGCCGTCTGGTCCCAGGTGCCACAAGATTTTCCCGTCGCCGACACCGTTCGCATAGTTGATCTTGATGATCCAATTTTGGTTTCTCATAGAAAGGATGAGGCTTCCGTCCTCGGGAGAATAGACGACCGCATTCGCATGGGTCCAATCGGGAGTGCCGGTCGGCGCATGTGAGAGCGGAATGTGGTCGAAGGTCGACCACGTCCACGAGGGCCCCCCTTCTTGAGGATCCCAATCGATCAACGCGTCGCCGGTGACGGTTCCAGTTCCGGGCTGATTGGCAAAGGTCTGGTTATAATTAACCAGCAGTATCAGGTGTCCATTGGGAAGTTTCAGGATGTCATGATGAAAGCTGTGTAGGGGCGGGAACGATAACCCGGCCGCTGCCAGGCCCTGCTGTACGTCGGTTAAGGAAGTCTGCCAACGGATGTTGCCAGCCAGATCGATCTCCTGTGCATTACCCCCTCCTACGACAAGCAGTATGTCGCCATTTGGCAGTAGCTTCATCGGAAACGGCGAAGCCGGTTGCATGGCGTAATACCAGATCACGTTACCCGCCAGATCGGTAACGACCGCGGTGAGCTGAGCCGATGATGTTCCCTCAAACAGACACAGCAGTTCCACGCCAGGGGCCGGGGTCATCCCTGGTGTCTGCTGCACAGTGAGGTTCGGAAGAAGACTCTGCGGCAGGGGTCCCGTCGCGAACGCATGATCGGCATCGACCACGGTGCTCCCATTAGCCAGATGAACGATAGCCTGCATGTGATAGGTTGTGCTGGCGCGCATTCCCGCCACAAAGATCCCGACATTCCCACCTCCTTCCGGGCTCTGTTTTTGCCACGTCATAAGGCCATAATCCGTCGTGGTTCCAAACTGTATCTGGACGGATGCGGCCGCTGGTGCGGTGAGACTGTAAAATGCAACGAGAGGATTATTCGATGGTTGAACTGTGCCAGGTTCGAAATGATCCGGGTTGAAAATTGAAATCAGAGCCGGTGCGGATTGCGCGCCACCTTCAGAATCGCGCACCGCAACTCGCAGCGCTACACTCGGCGCCGAACCAGTTGGCGCGGTGTAGAGACCTTGGTTAGTGATTGTTCCCGTTGCCGGCGTGCCGCCTGCAACCCCGTTTACCAACCAGACTGAATTTGCGAGCGGGCGCGCATCCGCGATGGCGCTGAATTGCATTGACTGTCCCGGCGACAGAATCGCGGAGGGGGGTGAAATCCTAGGCACAGGCGCCGGACCGAACCCTCCACCAGTGCATCCCGAAATCCACACTATTGCGGGCAGAAGAACAATCAATACAAGTGCCCCTACTTCGGCCTGTTTCAATCTTCCTCCTTGCGGATCAATAAGTTAGTGTCCTGCGCAGAAACAGAGGTTGCACACGATCCCGATCGTAATTCCTCGTACAGCATGCAAAAGTTCCCTGAAGCTGCGACGCAGACTCCGGTCGGGACCGAACAACGATGACTTACACTGCCCCGTGTGAGGTAATTCCACGTTGCGAACGGAGGCCTTACCACCACCGTTGTAGCCCTTACAGCATCAACTCTCTCACCCTTGCGGTGCGTAACAAAGGGTCAATGGGGCCAAATTACGCGAAACGATGTTGGCGGTTGTCCTCGGCCGCGAATTCGAAACTTCCCTTTCTGCGGCCGCGTCGCCAGAACAAAAGCGAGTTAAGGTCTTGTGCCCGTGGTCGGCTTCTTCGAGATAAGCATCAGACATTCGCCGAATAGGAGAGAAAAAGAAAACAAGGAACGGAAAATCTCGCGGTTTCGTTGGCGTTGGGCCACATCCTTTTCCTTCCGAAAGGCGATTCGGGTGTAGAGCCACATCCAGGGAACATAAATCGAGTATAGGTAACTGACTGCCTTGATGTGCGTGTGCCGAGCCTCAAGCAATTGCAAACCGGACACGCGCAGTTCGTAGCGCAGCTCGGGAAATGTTGCGAGGCTGATATGGTGCAGCGGGTGGTGGCCGGACTCATTGAGCGGTCGGCCATCACGGCCGAAGAAACCACTTCCGAGGAAACGAACCCGCGAACGTAAAGCGGTGATATTGGGTGTTGTAATGATCAGAATGCCGTTCGGCCGCAGGACCCTCCTAAATTCCCTTAGGAAGGCGAAGTGATTTTCTAGGTGTTCGATTCCTTCGGTAGAAATGGCGACGTCAAAGCTCTCGTCCGCCCATGGCAATGGAGCGTTCAGATTTACGGGAGCGAATGCGTCTCCCAAGGCGGAAGCGGCGGTTTTATCCAGGTCGGCACCAATGACGGTGAAGCCCTTCGCCTTGAGCGCGAGACTCAACGCGGCGGGAGCGCCACACGGCGCGTCCAAAATACGCGCGTGAGCTGGTAGGCTCAGCCGAGAAATCTGCTGCAAGACGGATTGTTGGATTACAGTAAGCTCGGTCAAGCTGCGCTCCAGGGCGCACGCTCCTGTTCCCGCAGACGCGGGGAGTAGAGGAAGGGGCGATGCAACCAAGCGACCAACCTGCGTAAAAGCAGAACTGCAAGTGCAATCTCGCGTCGAGGGCCGATCTTGGTTGTCATGCGGTTGTCGCCACGACCGGATTCCGAAGCACACCCAGCCCCTCGATCTCCACTTCAACCATATCACCCGGCTTCAGGAAGATCGGTGGCTTGCGGAATGCGCCGACACCCTCAGGCGTTCCCGTAGCAATGATGTCTCCGGGTTCCAATGTAATGCTGAGGGAAGTGAACTCAATAAGCTCCGGAACACGAAAAATCATTCGGCTGGTATGAGAATCTTGCATCGTGATGCCGTTCACGCGCGTGCGAATCGCGAGAGCATGAGGGTCCGGAATTTCATCGCGCGTGGTCAGGTGCGGTCCGGTGGGACAGAATGTATCGCACGACTTTCCCCGAACCCACTGCTTGTCACCAAACTGCCAGACTCGGGCGGAAACGTCATTTAGCGGCATGTAACCCGCAACAAATTCCAGCGCCTGTGCCGCAGGAATAGCCTTTCCGCGGCGTCCGATGACGACCGCCAACTCCGCTTCGTAGTCGACATTCGGGTTGCCAACGGGAATCACGATTGCATCTTCCGGACCAGCGATGCTGGTCGGAAATTTAGCGAAGATGATTGGAGACTTCGGTGGTGCGGCGGCACCAGATTCGAGCGAATGGTCCTTGTAGTTCAATCCGATCGCGACGATTTTCCCCGGGCGAGGAACGGGTGGCAGCAGGCGAAGGTCCGCTAGTGGAAGAGCGCTTGATGAGGCCCTCGCCGTCAGCTTGGCTGGATCAACTAACCGAGGTTCGCCCGCTTCGAGCCACGAGGACATGCTGGCAAACGTGTCGCGCGGCAAGCTGAGTTCGCGCGCTGCTGCACACAAATCAACAACGCCATGCTCTGTGAGAGCGCCGAGATGGGAACCTCCATCTTTTGCGGCGTAACTAACAAGGCGCATCGTGGTCTCGCACCGATGCAGTTGGAACTTGCTTCAATCCCATTTGGTTGATTGCCTCGCCCAGAAGGATTGTAGCGGCACCGAAGAGTCTCCATCGAGTGATTTTTTCTGGTGGGGTGAAACGGATCTTCGGCCGGCAGGCCTGCTTTCGTTCTTTGATTTCTACCGATTGCGGGATCGGGGTGGCCGGCAAACCAATTCTACGCGCCGTCGGACATGCAGAGACGATCCGACTAGTCCGTTTTGGATACCCGACACTAGTCCATAATTGAGCGTCATTCGCCCAGCGCGGCACGCCATTTTTGAGCCTTATGCCTTTTGCTTGTCCGGCAGGACAATGCGACTTCCCAGAAGGAGGGAACCATGGGACGTCAAATTCGAGTCCTGGTGGCCAACCGCCCAAAGCTGATGCGCGAGATCATCATCGAGACTTTTGCGGATCAGCCCGACATCACGATCGTCGGCGAAGTGGCAGATGATGTAGAGCTTATCGGTCGCGTAAAAGAGACTCAGCCGGATTTTCTTTTTATTGCGATGGATGATCCGAATGAACGTCCTGCTGTTTGCGATACCATCCTTCGACTTTATCCCGAAGTGAGCATCATCGCGGTCTCCGCGCACACGAACAGCAGCGTTCGCTATTGGGCCTCCTTTAGCATTCATTCCGACGTCATAGAAGCATCGGAGGAGGCCATTCTGGGAGTGATGCGCCAAAAAGCCTCATTAGCGGGGGAAGTGTCATGAAAGAGCTGTATGGGCTGCGTATTGGGAGATCTTTTGTATTTGCGATGGCCTTGGCCCTCGGTGTGATGGCGGGTACGGCTGCGCAGCAACAGCCGCAAAAGAAGACGAGCGGTGCACCGACCGATGTGCCCCCTCCACCACGACCGCTCGAGTCGGAATTGGCGAAAGCGAATTATGACCGTGTTGCCGCGTCCGCTCCGCAGATCAAGGAGGTGTTGCTGCGGGATCCCGGTTTGCTGGTGGAGCTGAAAACCTGGATCGCAAAGGAGGCGAGCGATAACGGGCAGTTTGTGAGTGACAACGAGTTGACCGATGTGGCTGTCTTCGACCGGCTAACGCGTGACGTGAAATTCCGGGCTGTGGCAACGAGGCTGGTACAGCGCTACGGATATTTGAAGCCGATCGTCAACCCGGAGTCGGAAATGGGCAAGCAACAGGATCTTTTGCTCAAGGAGCGGGTCAGGCGGTTGGAGCAGATCGAAGCGCAAGAAGACGCAGCGGCCTTGCAACTGCCAAAGGCGGAAACGGGGAATGTAGCGGAAACCGCACTGGAGAGAATGAGGAGGTACTGTGAGGAGTTCGATGACCCGGACTGCGATAACCGCGATTTGATGCTGCCGGGGCGGAATGTCACAAGCCCCGGATACAACGGGCCTCTGCGCGAAACGGTGCCCCAAAATCCTCAAGAGAACTTACCCTTGGGCGCTACCGCTCCGATCCTGCAGGCCGAGGCTGGACTGGCGAGTCCGGAGATGAGCGGAACAGGCGGACTGGGTGGGATGAGTGGAATGAGCGGGCTGGGTGCCACGAGCTCGCTCGGTGGATCAAGCGAAGGCGGTGCTTCCCTTCGAGGCGTGTCGGGCATGATGGGCCAGTCGGGTGGCGGATCGCTGAGAGGCGGTGTGCCGTCCGAAGCGATGGGAGGAACTTCCAGTTTGGAAGCTCTGCGAAGTGGGGCTGCCGCTGAGCTCATGGGCAACCAGTTGTCGGACATGCCGGCCACGAGCGGTGTCGGGCTCGAGACGAGCCTCGGCACGGAGGTTCGGCGGCCGTCACGGCTGGCAAAGTCTCGAGACGTGGCCTCGCCGACGATGGTGCACAAGCCAAGTCCTTACGCGGATATTCCTTCGCTGTACGACCTCTATGTGCAGGCTCCCTCGCTCGACCGGGCGCCCCAGAGATTTGGGACCGCGGTTTTTCGTGACGGCATTCGAAATCGCAGGACTCTTCCAATGGACCTGCCCGTGGGTCCGGACTATGTGGTAGGTCCCGGTGACAGCCTTTCCATCGATCTTTGGGGCGGAATTTCCACAAAGATCGTGAGGGTGGTCGACAGGCAGGGAAGAGTCAACCTGCCGGAGGCCGGGCCACTCCAGGTAAGCGGCCGGAGCTTGGGCGAGGTTCAACAAGCGGTACAGAAGGCCATCACGACGCAATACCGCGACACGTCGGCCGACGTTTCGGTCGCCAAGTTGCGCACCGTTCGGGTGTACGTCGTGGGAGAAGTGGAGGAGCCTGGCGCGTACGATATCAGCTCCCTCTCTACACCGCTGAACGCTCTGGTCGCCGCTGGCGGAGTCACCGGGAAGGGATCGTTGCGCGCGCTCAAGCATTTCCGTGGGCGCCAGGAGATCGAGAAGATCGATACCTATGACCTCTTATTGCGCGGGGTTACGCCGGACGCGAGCAAGCTCGAGAATGGCGACACGCTGATGGTGCCGCCGATTGGGGCACAGGTGACGGTAACGGGCATGGTTCGGCGGCCGGCAATCTACGAGTTGAATGATGAGAAAACATTGGCAGACGTGTTGGACTTGGCGGGAGGAATTCTTCCAGCAGCAGCGTTGCGGCACGTCGAAGTGCAGCGCCTGGAGGCTCACGAAAAGCGTACCATGCTGAGCCTCGATCTATCGCCAGACAGTAGTACCGTTCCGCAGTTGTCCACCTTCAAGGTCCGGGACGGAGACGAGATTCATATCTTCCCGATCGCGCAATACAATCAGGACACGATTTATTTGCAGGGCCACGTTCTGCGGCCGGGACGCTACTCCTACCACGAAGGCATGATGCTCACAGATATTCTCCCTTCGTACAACGACATTCTGCCTGAACCTGCCGCCCACTATGGCGAGATCATCCGCCTAAACTCGCCAGACTTTCGCCCAAGCGTGGTCAGTTTCGACCTGGCAGCAGCGATGAAGGACCCTTCGGCTGCACCTAAGCTCCAGCCGCTCGATACAGTCCGGATTTTCAGCCGCTTCGATTTCGAGCCGATACCGACGGTGACGGTGGATGGGGAAGTGCGTTCGCCTGGCACTTACAAAACTTCCGGACAAGCGACGTTGAAAGACGCGGTTTATCTGGCCGGAGGACTTACGACGGAAGCAGCCCAGGACTCTGCTCAGGTCTTCCGAGTGAATCTGGATGGAAGCTCCAAGATCTTCAGCGTTAATCTTGTGGAGGCCCTGAACGGCAAAGCCGCCGACAACATCCTGCTCCAGCCGCGAGATCGTTTATTGATTCATAGGCACACTTCTTTGGTGGAGCCCAGCATCGTCGAAATCACCGGCGAGGTGGCGAAGCCCGGGCGGTACCCCTACATGGAAAATATGCATGTCGAAGATCTGATTCGCGCGGCCGGCGGTTTGAAGCGAAGCGCGGACACGAACTCGGCGGATTTAACGAGGTACGCGGCGGCCGGGGGACCGGCAGAACAGTTGCAGGTGTCCCTCGCTTCTCTGCAAAACGGAAATGCCAGTGAAGACGTGCCATTGCGCGCCGGCGACGTGCTGGCCATCCGGCAGGTTCCCGGCTGGAAAGATATTGGTGCATCCGTGACGGTTCGCGGAGAGGTGATGCATCCCTCGACGTATGGAATCGAGCCAGGAGAGCGGCTGAGTTCGGTGCTGGAGCGCGCGGGCGGATTCTCGAAACAGGCCTATCCGTACGGCGCCGTGCTGATGAGGCGAGACGTTCGCGAATTGGAATCAAAGAACCGTCTGGAACTCATCGAGAGGGTCAAGGAAGAGCGGGTGCACATCAAGGCCCTTCCGGAAGGGGATAAGGACCAGGCGCAAGCCAAGTCTACAGCCTTGGCTCAGGTCGATGCGACACTCACCCAGTTGGCCTCGAACGAGCCAATCGGGAGGGTTGTAGTTCACATTACCTCGAACGTGAAAGATTGGAAGAACACGACGGCGGATATTCCATTGCGAGAGGGGGACGAACTCGTTGTTCCCAAAAAACCGAGCGTCGTAACGGTCAATGGGCAAGTCTTCAATCCGACGGCGATCAATGCGCAGCCGGGGCGTTCGGCAAAGTGGTATTTGAGCCAGGCGGGTGGTGTGACGCCTATTGCCGACAAGAAGGCAGTCTTCGTGATTCGTGCCGACGGTTCAGTAATCTCGGCAAAAAACAACGGTTCCGGATGGTGGTCGGGGGACCCGCTAAATGCGTCGCTGAGACCCGGAGATACGGTCGTTGTCCCGGAGAAAGCGCCGAAAATCAGTGGGGTGAACTGGACGGCGATCATGCAGACGGCTCAGGTTGCCTCTTCCATCGCCCTTGCCGTGGCGTACATCCATCCGTAGCGCAGAGATTTTTGAATGAGACCCGGGTTGATACTTGCGGCATGTTTGGTGGTCAGCACGTTTGCGGATAAGCCGGTTGGGGCGGCGTGTCCCCAGGATTCTCAAGGGCAGCAAACGGCGGTGACTGCAAAGAAGGGAGACGGAGTAGACAAGAAAGATAGCGAGGGAACTGAGAAGACGACTGATGAGAAGACGGACACCTCAACCACGATAAAGGGAAACTGGAAGGGTCTCGGAGGGCGATTTTTGATCGATCAGAAACAAATCTGGACGAGTCCCGCGAAGCTTCGTTGGCCGGATGCCAACTGGCTGCTGCCGTTGAGCGGGATTACCACCGGAATGTTTGTGACAGACGCGGATATGAGCCGACACATCTCGCACAATCCGACGACCGTCAGCCATTACAACACGGCGTCGAACGCCGGCTTGGCGGCGTTGATTGGAGGAGCGGGAGCGATGTGGTTGCTCAGCTACCCGAAGCACAACCAGCACTGGCGCGAGACAGGCTTTCTGGCGGGCGAAGCGGTGTTGAACAGTCTCATTGTGGTCGAAGCGATGAAGTATCCACTAGGACGCGAGCGTCCTTACCAGGACAACGGCAACGGAAATTTCTTCAATGGAGGGACTTCCTTCCCGTCCGAACACGCTGCGGCGTCGTGGGCGGTCGCTAGCATCGTGGCGCATGAATACCCCGGCCCGCTGACCAAGATACTGGCGTATGGACTGGCCACTTTTGTCGATTACTCCCGCTATCGCGCCCGGCAGCACTTCCCGTCGGATGTGTTTATCGGCAGTGTCATCGGTAACATGGTCGCCGGCGATATCTACAATCGGCATCATGATCCGGAACTTGGCGGAGCGCCTTGGGAGTCTTTCCGCAGTTACTTGCGTGAGACGCACGCCACTTCCAGCGCAAACATGGGTTCTCCTTATGTACCGCTCGACAGTTGGGTTTATCCTGCGATGGATCGTCTGATTGCCCAAGGTTTCATAAAGTCTGCGATTGTAGACATGCGGCCTTGGACGCGCTTCGAATGCGCCAGGCTTGTAAGTGAAGCCGGAGAGCAGCTTGAAGATGTCGACGCGACTTATTCGCAACCAGCCAAGGCTTACAGGTCACTGGCAGAAGAATTTAGAGAAGAACTAAGCCTGATGGAGGGCGGGGATAACACTCGGGCACGGGTGGAATCCATTTACACCCGAGTCACAGGAATAGCCGGCCAGCCGCTGTCCCAGGGTTACGCCTACGACTTCGGCCAGACGATCATTAACGACTTTGGACGCCCGTACGAGGAGGGCTTCAACAATGTGACGGGCTTCGCGGCCTGGGCAACGGAATCGCGATTCGTCGTGTACCTCAATGGCGAGTATCAACACGCGCCGTCCGCCCCACCATTGACAGCGTCAGCGCGGCAAGTCATTGGCGAACAACAGGGCGTGCCCGCGCCACCTGGTTCTCCCGTCAGTCAGATCGACCGATTTCAATTGCTAGACACATATGCAGGCATGACGTTTGAAAACTGGGAGTTTTCATTCGGAAAGCAGAGCTTGTGGTTCGGTCCCGATGCTGGTGGGCCAATGATGTTCAGCGATAACGCGCGGCCGATAACCATGTTCCGGGTGGATCGCGTTTCTCCCTTCAAGTTGCCGAGCATTTTTGGCTATCTCGGCCCCATGCGCATCGAATTGTTCCTCGGTCAGGTTACCGGTCAGAATTTTGTTTTCAAGGTAGGCCCCGGTGTGGTTGGGAGTTGGACGTCTCTGCTGTCTCCTCCGCCCATGATTTCTGGGGAACGCTTCAGCTTTAAGCCTACCCCAAACGTTGAGTTCGGCTTTTCGTTTACAACTCTTTTCGCTGGGCAGGTCGTGCCATTTACAACGCATACCTATCTCAAAAGCATTTTCAGCACTGGGAACACCCCGGCAGGGGAACCAGCAAAGCCAGGGGACCGCCGATCCGGTTTTGACCTCAGCTACCGGCTTCCATGGTTGCGCAACTGGGCAACGTTTTATGCCGATGGGTTTAACGAGGACCAGTTCAGTCCCGTCGCTTATTGGGACCGAGCTGCCTGGATCGGAGGACTTTATATCTCCCATTTTCCAAAAGTTCCTAAGCTCGATTTGCGAATGGAGGGTGTGTATACAGATCTTCCGGTTGGCGGTCTGATCGGCCCGGGTTATTGGTATTTCAACGATACTTATCGCAGCGGTTATACAAACTACGGAAACCTAATCGGGAGTTGGATCGGTCGAGGTGGGCAGGGCGCACAAGCCTGGAGTAACTATTGGTTTAGCCCCAAAAACCGACTTCAGCTCAATTTCCGTCACGAGAAGATCAGTAAAGACTACATTAGCGGTGGCGGTTCTTTGACGGATGCGGGAGTTCTGACTGATTATTGGATGCGACCTAATCTTAAGCTATCCGCTTCGGTCCAATACGAGCGGTGGCTCATCCCCACGATTCAAGTAAATGAGTCGAGGAATGTCGCTGTTAGCGTTGGTGTCTTGTTTCAGCCTCAAAAGTCTTTTCGACAGTCATCCACGGTGCAGGCGCGTTATGGAAAGGAGGGCGATCGTGACTTTTAGTAGTGTGCCGGTTCGCCAGCCTGATCCAGATGTGACGGAGAGCGATTTCTCAAGAACGTCAAGCGCGTTCGAGGCCAGCAAAGCCGGAACGAATTCTATCGCCTACCTTCACCTCCTCTGGGTCAATCGCGATTTCATGATGCGCGCGGGATTCTATGCACTGCTAGCAAGCGTGCTCGTCGCTCTCCTTATTCCTTCGAGATATAAGTCTGTAGCCCGACTGATGCCACCAGACAACCAGTCGGCATCGGGTCTTGCTAGTGCGGTTGCGGCGTTTTCGGGTGGCGGTGGATCGATGTCGGGTGGTGGCGCGGGCCTTTTGGGCGGGATCGCCGGTGAGCTTCTTGGTCTTAAGAGCACGAGCGAAATCTTTGTTGGCATTCTGTCGAGCCGAACCGTTCAGGACAAACTGATCCGGCAATTCGATCTTCAGAGACTTTATTGGGACCGACGCATGGAAGATGCGCGGAAAGATCTGGCCAACCACACCGACATAACCGTTGACCGCAAAAGCCAAATCATCGCGATCACGGTAACGGATCGCGATCCCAGGCGCGCGGCAGCCATGAACCAGGCCTATGTTCAAGAGCTCAATCGTCTTGTCGCAGAGTTGAGCACCTCGTCGGCTCGGCGCGAGCGCATTTTCCTCGAAGAGCGTCTGCAGTCCGTGAGTAAGGATCTGGAATCCGCCGAGAAGGAGTTTAGCCAATTCTCCAGCAAGAACACGGCGATCGACATGAAAGAACAAGCCAAGGCTATGGTCGAAGCGGCCGCAATCCTTCAGGGACAGCTCATCGCTGCCGAGTCCGAACTGGAGGGCCTCCGGCAAATCTACACGGACAGTAATGTGCGCGTCCGTGCCGTGCGAGCGCGGATCGAAGAGTTGAAGCGTCAGCTCGATAAAATCGGTGGTAAAGATGAGGGTTCGACGACGCCCTCAGCGCAATCCGCTGATTCGCTTTACCCCTCGATTCGCAAACTGCCTCTGCTCGGCGTCACCTACGCGGACCTCTATCGCCGCACCAGGGTACAGGAAGCCGTTTTCGAAACCTTGACCAAAGAGTACGAGTTAGCCAAGGTCCAGGAAGTTAAAGAACTTCCCGTTGTGAAGGTTCTCGATGCCCCGCATATTCCGGACAAGAAATCGTTCCCTCCACGCCTGCTCATGGCTGTGCTAGGAACGCTAGTCGGATTAGGTTTAGCAAGCACTTGGCTTTTTGGAAAGACATCCTGGGAACAAACGGATTCCGCCGACCCGCGTAAGGCGCTGGCGCTAGACGTATTTGCCACCATGAAGGCTAGCCTCCCGAAGTTTGCGGGGAACGGCTTGGGTAGTCAGCATGCCGAAGGCGAGTCCTCGGACAGCGTTCGCCTTCGTGAGGATGGAGACGAAGTACCCAAATAGGCTTTGGTCTGTAATGCATTAATGCTGAATGGGTTAGGTCACGTGTGACCTGTAAGTGACGGGGCGGAGCTGTCTCAGACCGATCAAAAGGAAAGCGACGAGAAGAGGAAATCGTTGCCATGCGCGAACACCCGGTTTGGGTAGAGGACCAGACGCAGCGGACCGAGTATTTTGAGCAACGCTGGTACGCCGCCTACACGAGCGCGAATCATGAAAAGCGCGTGGCCGAGCAACTCGGGCAGAGATCGGTCGAGCACTTCCTCCCCACCTACCAGTCGGCGCGTCGCTGGAAAGACCGACAAATGACGCTTAGTCTTCCGCTGTTCCCTGGCTATGTGTTCGTTCGACTGGCACTTCGAGATCGCTTACAAGTGCTGCAGGTGCCAGGGGTGGCGCGTCTCGTAGGATTCAATGGTGCGGCGACGCCGCTCGCCGACGAAGAAATTGAAAGCCTACGGCGCGCACTTGCTGACGGACTGAGAGCGGAGCCCCATCCCTATTTGAAGGTAGGACGTCGGGTGCGGATCACGACCGGACTTCTTTCCGGTCACGAAGGCATCTTGAAGCGTTGGAAGGGCGGTCTGCGAGTAGTGCTAACGATCGAAATGATCGAGCGCTCCATTTCGGTCGAAGTCGACTCTTCTTCTCTAACACCAGTTCATCAAAACAAGCTTGCTAACGCGAGTTCACAGCACTAGAAAGAGGCATCGGACGCGATACCCTGTGAGAAAAACAAAAACAAATTCAACGGAGGGCAAAAATGCAGATTTTTGTTGATTCGGCTAACAAGCAGGAAATCGAAAAATGGCTGCAGCAGGGCATCGTCGATGGATTAACAACGAATCCAAGCATCATGCTTAAGGACGGGGTTTACGACATTGAAGAAGGCGCGCGAAGGTTGTGTGTACTGCTCGGCGACCGGCCAGTTAGCGTCGAGGTGACGACCAATGACCGCAAGGAGATGGTCGAGCAAGCGCGCACCTTCGCGAGGTGGGCACAAAACGTTGTGGTCAAAATCCCAGTGATCAACGAGAATGGCGAATCGTGCCTCGGAGTGATTAGCGCGCTTAACCGCGAAGGCATCCTAGTCAACACCACGGCGATTCTTTCCTTTAACCAGGCGATTCTGGCAGCCAAGGCGGGGGCGACATACATCAGCATATTCGCTGGACGCGTTGCGGACGAAGGCAACGACCCAGCTGTGCTTATCCGCAACGTCCGCCAGTGGCTCGATGTTTGGGACTACACTTCCAAGATCATCGTTGGCAGCATTCGAACTGTGATGGACATTCAGGCCGCGGCACTGGCGGGTGCGCATATCATCACCATTCCTCCTCCGTTCCTGGCCAAGATGGTGGATCACAAGTACACGCGGGAGACTGTCCGGCAGTTTAACCAGGACGCTGAAAAGGCGTTGGCGCAAATTGCGGCCGTCCGTGCGGCCGCCGCTGGCGCAGGAGGAAAAAACGACTGAAAGCCGGCGCAATCCTCAGCGGTCTACCGTGATACCCCGTGAGCCGAACCGATCATTCACAAAGCCCGCCGTTCAATGGGCTTCGCGATGGGACTGGAGGTGCGGACAACCAGCCCAAAACGCCGAGATTGCCCCCCCTGATGCAGGGCTCCGGAATCGCCGTAGCGGGTGGTTTGGTTTCGCAAGCCCTGAAGATGGCGGTTCTGATCTACCTTGCACGGGTTTATGGCGCGAACGAGTTCGGCTCTTTTTCGTTTGCTTACTCAGTCAACGCGTTCCTCTATGTCATCGCGCAATTCGGTCTAGCCACCTACGCCGCCCGCGAGGTGGCCCAAGCCGGTCACTTGGACCCGCGATTGTACCGATCGGTGACCATAATCCGTTTGGCGCTGGCCTTGTGTGGCGCTGCCGTTGCGTTAGCCGTTTTGTCGGTTGTGCCACAAGTTACCCGCGAAGAGTTGTGGCTGGTTGCGGGTTTCGGGCTCACCAATGTGGCGTTGGCTTGCCTGTCGGACTGGGTGTTTCAGGGAATGGGCAAGTTGCAGGGCTGGGCAGCCCTAAACATCACCTGGCAAGGGACATGGCTACTCATTACGCTCGTGGCCGTTCGCGCTCAAGCCCCGATTCGAGCGGCTTCGTTTGCTTACGCTGCGGGTGCGCTCGCGGCATCACTTGCCGGATGGATATGGTGGAGACGCCGGTTGGTGGAGGATGGACGATCTACGGACACGCGCCATTCAGTGCGCCATGTTCTGCGCCAAGGTGCGCATCTGGGCGCCGGGACAATGCTACAGACCTTCCTGGTATGGATCGACATCATTATCGTACGGATGTTGTTGGGGCAGCACGGAGCGGGTCTTTACGCCGCAGGAAACCGCATCGCATTGGGTTTGGCTATGCTTGCAGGGTTTTATATGCAGGGAGCGTTTCCTTTGCTCGCTCGAGCTGCCTTAGAAGACCCGGTAGGTTATAAGCGTTGTTTTCAACAGACATACAACAATCTCAGTTCTATCTTTGTGCCCGGCGCCGTGTGGGGGATCTTCTACGCGCCCGAGATCCTGGATTTACTTTACAAGAGGCCGGAATACTCAGCGAGCGTGCCCGTCTTTGAAGTTTTTCAGGTGGTGCTGATTCTTACCGTATTCGGCGTGGTGTTCTACGGATTCGGAGTACTGCTGGCCTTCCGGCGCGATCGCACGTTTCAACAAGACTTCACGGCGGCATCGGTTGTTTACCTGCTTGCCTGCCCTTTTCTGACCTGGCGCTGGGGAATCACCGGAGCCGCCGTCGCCGCGTTGCTCGCCCAGCTGATCCTCTTCGCTCTCTTCGAGATACAAGTGCGGAGGTTCGTTGTTCCGGGGCACCTTGAGGCGCTTCTGCAACCTTGTCTGCTGGGGCTCGGTGCGACCTTGTTCGCCAGGCTGCTGAGCCTCTCCTTATTTCCCGCTCTGTTTTTCCTGGCACTGGCTTACGGTGTTTTGGCTGTCCGCTATCTGCGGGTGGCGAGCTGGCGGCCCGCGACGGACCATCAGCCTCAAGTCAAGTAGAAGTGCATGTGCTTCGCTGCAAGCCAGCTGGAGATATCGCATGGAATCGAAGAAGAAATTGCGAGCGGCAGTAATAGGATGCGGACAGATTGCGTGGATTCATCTGTCCCACATCACCCGTTTTCAACTCGCTGAGTTAGTGGGCATCTGCGACTTCTACCGGCCTCAGCTTGAGAAGACCGGGCGTGCGTTTGGGGTCAAGAACCTCTACACCAATGCGGCGGAAATGCTGGCCGCAGCCAGACCGGATGTCGTGCATATCGTGACCCCACCGCCGACGCACGCCGACCTAGCGATTCAGGCGATGCGCGCCGCCTGTCACGTACTGGTCGAAAAGCCGATGGCGCTCGCGGTAGGGGAAGCCGACCGTATGATCGCCGTGGCTCGCGAAACCGGCCGAAGCCTCTGCGTCGATCACAATCGTCTCTTCAGCTCTCCAGCCCTCGAGGCGCGCCGCTTGCTTGCCGCCGGTGAGCTGGGCGAACTGGTTTCCGTCGATTTCTTCCAGGGATTCGGCTTGCCACCCCGCATGAAGCTTTCTCAGTTTGACAATCAATGGTTCAGCAAGCTTCCAGGCGGACTGATACAGGACCTTGCGCCGCACTGCCTCTATTGCCTTCTTGAATTCCTCGGGCATCCCGTCTCGTTCCAGGTGTTGACGAAGCGGACAGGCTTGCTGCCGGCAGCCCCAGCCGAGGAAGTGCGTGTGATGATGGAAGGAGAACGGGTTCTGGGAACCGGCTCGATTTCACTCAGCGCGCAACCGTTCATGAATCACCTTACGCTTTACGGATCGAAAGCAACAGCCCGGATCAATATTGATAATTTCACGCTGATCGTCAGAAAGAACCGCTATTCACATCCGCTGTTCAACCGCGTATTTGGAAACATGGAGGAAGGCAGGAGCATTCTCCTCTCGAGCGCCAGGAGCACACTTCGATTCGCAACGGGGAAGCAACCCCGTTATCCGGACATTCTGGAATTGATCGGCCGGTTCTATCGTAGCATTCAGGATGGCGAACCACCCCCGGTAGCGCCCGAGCAAGGCCGGGAAACGGTGCGACTCATTCAGGAAGTGGTGAGGGCGATGCAGGGGCAAGCGGCCGAGCACCCGAACCAGGCGCCTGCTTTTATCGCCGCCAAGCAGGCCTCGGTGCGAATCGTGGTTACTGGAGCAACGGGCTTTCTTGGCAACGCGCTTGTGCGACGACTGCTGTCACGCGGCGAGCGACCACGGGCGCTCGCTCGCCCCAGCATGCGCGTGTCGGGCCTCCAGGAATTGGGAATTGACGTGGTCGTGGGCGACGCGGCGGACATGACCACGGCGCAGACGGCACTGCGCGGAACCGAATTGGTGATCCACTGTGCCGGACGGTTAGGGTCGCAGGGCACTTGGGAAGAATTCCAGCGGGACTCCGTCGAAAGCACGGAAAATGTCCTCCGGCAGGCGCAAGCGGTGGGCGTCAAAAGGGTCATCTACGTAAGCTCGCTCGGGATCTATGGGGTTCCCAACAATGGGAACGGAATCACCGAAGCGAGTCCCTGCGATAGAGAGCCGGACAAGCGTGGTAGCTACTCCCGCGCGAAAATCGAAGCGGAGAAGTTTGTACAGCAGTTCGCCAAGGAAACCGCATTGCCGGTCACGATTTTTCGTCCGGGGATCATCTTTGGCCGCGGCCGCGCTTTGCCGACGGCCCCGCTGGCATTCCCTTCACCCGTCAGCACCTCATTCTTGGTCATTGGCAGCGGCCGCACCCTGCTGGCGCTGAATTACATCGAAAATCTGCTCGACGCTTTTGAGCTGGCGATCGATCGGCAAGAGAGCGCCGGCAGGCAATACAACATCGTGGATGACGAAGAGCTGACGAGCGGGGAATACCACCGCATCCGGGGGCAAATCGATGGCACGCGGGCCGTTTTTGTGCCTTCGTTTCCTTTTCGGCTGGCCGCGCCCGGGATCTTCCTCGTTCCGAGCCGCTTCCGGAGCGGAAAGCTAGCAAGTTTTTCCCCTCATTCCCTGGCCGGGGCGCTGAAGAGTGTTCGATTCGGTACCAAGGCAGTACGGGAAGAGTTGGGATGGCGGCCTAATATTCCACTGGCCGAGGCCATCAAAGCGACCCTCTCCTAATTTGCTCGGAGATGAGAATTTGACTTATAAGCTTAGCTTCCATGAGTGTCGTCAATAATAACGTAGCTTCAAAGCATTGGGTTGCTCTCCACGGCGCTCCCGCGGTGATCTTCTGGATCCTTTTGCTCTCATTACTTCCCCTTGCGGCGTTTTTCGGGGGTACGCCTTGGCTGCTTCTTGGATTCGCAATTGGCATCGCGGTGATCGTCTACCGGCGGCCGCAGGAGGCCCCCGGCGCAGGCATCCTTTTTTTGTTCGGCGCTGCCATCGTGCTGCCCTATGGCTCCCGATTTGATTTCAGGGTGCAGTCGACGGAAATGTACTACTGGGCTGCGGGACTTCTGGTGATCACAGTCGCTGCTATATGGCGTATCGGGCTAAGACGGGTTTTTGCGATACCGCTTTCGGCCAAAGTGTTCCTTGGGATAGCCTTAGTAGCCGCCCTATATGCGGAGGCTCAGGGGGCGGCAACTAGCTATGTGATCCGGCAGTTTTATGGTGTGTTGCTCCTGGTTCTTTATTTCGGCATCGCGCTACAAGTGGGCGATGAGCACCTCCTGCTTCGACGTACGGCAACTTTCGGGGTACTCTGCGCATTCCTTTTCTTTATCTACTACGCGGCAGTGTTTGCGGAATACGGTTTCCACAAAGAGATGGGTTTCAATGGGACGCAAGCATCCTTTCTGGCCGTCATTCTTTTCCTGTCCGCCCTCGAACAAAGGAAGGCCCTTTGGGCTGTCGGGGGACTCATCCTACTTGCTGTTCCGGCGTTGATCTTCATGCGGAAAGACATTTTGACCTTCCTGATGGCATTAGCGATCGGTTACGCAATGAAGTTGAAATCGAAAATGATCCGACTTGTCTGTTTTGCCTTGATCAGCACCATAGCGCTCATCTCCCTTTTCCCACCGGTGACTCAAATCGCCAGCGAAAAGCTAAGAGCATTCGCTGTCATTGACGATATCCTTCCCGCGGGCAGTGAGGATGCCACGTCGTTGTACGAACGTGGTCTTCAATTGGGAGTCGCACTGGCCACGGTGCGAGCGCACCCCTTGCTCGGTGAAGGTCTTGGTAGCGCTTTTCAGTGGGAGAGCCCGACGCTCGGGCTCTTGGAAGTGGGCTATATCGACAACGGTTGGGGCTACCTTCTGCAAAAAATGGGACTCGTCGGAGCTGCCGCCTTCCTCTGGTTTTTGGTTACGGTGTTTAGGAATCTTTCTCAGAGCTCCGTTGCGCTCTCAGCCTGCCTGCTCGCAGCCACGATTGTGACCATGTTTAGCGAGCCCGTGTTCCTGCACTTCACGACGGCGCCGTTCCTAGGGTCTTTTGCTGGACTGCTGGTCAGAAAGGCTTGCTCCGGAAAAGCAGGGGCCCGCTAGGTTCATTTGCGCAGTCTGGGAACTCTTCTGTAGGAGTTTTCGAGACTTCAGCGACTTGCTTCGCGGAGCGGGCCAGAATTGAAGAACGAGGCGAGCACGCTCACGCCGTTTGCCCTGTTGAAGCGGCTGGCTGGCCTAGACGAGGTGCCCGTGATGCGGGCCCTAGGAGGAATCCGCAATGTCGCTCAACCTAACCTATCGAACCTACGCTGCCTTCCGGACGGCCGCGCGTAGGAGCGGGTTTACTCAGCTCGGCGCGGGAAAATCTCTAGCGGACTGGATTCGGAACCAAATGGGCCATTATCTATATAGGGTCACCGGCCGTGGTCGCCGTGTGCCAGCCATGGTTCACGGTTTCAGGATGTATTTGCCGGATCATCCTCCCCTCCACCTGCTACTGGATCAATACGAGAACGCCACGACCCGCCTTATCGAGTCCCTTTTGCGCCCGGGAATGACCTTTGTTGACGTCGGCGCCCATGCGGGGTATTTCACCTTGCTGGCCGCCGGTTTGGTAGGAGCGAGCGGCAAAGTGTATGCCTTCGAGCCTGCGCCTCAGAACTTCGCGTTGCTAAAGAGGAACGTGGAGCTGAACGGATTCCAAAACGTGGTGATGTTTCAGAAAGCCGTCGCAGACCGAGTCGGTAAGATCGAACTCTTCTTAAGTCGTTGCGAGAGTGGTTGGCACAGTATCTACCGGGGGGTGAAAGGGGCCGGCCGCCCCGTCGATATCGAGGTGACCACTCTCGATGAAACCTTGGCCCGTGAAGGTTGGCCCAGCGTCGATTTGCTCAAAATCGATGCCGAAGGTGCCGAGCCCGCTGTTCTGAGAGGCTTGCAGGTGTTGTTGCGAAGAAGTCCCTCGGTCTGCGTAATCATGGAGATCAACCCCTCCACGCTCCAAGCCGCCGGTGTCCAGCCTGAAACCCTGCTTGCGGAATTAGAGAACCTGGGGTTCAGCGCCCGAGCGCTGGAGAACCTTAACTTCGTGGCCACGCGGAATCTAGAGGGTCCGCTGCGAGCAGCCGATAGCAGCTCGCAGCATGTGAATTCCTGAATGGAATAGGCGTTACGACTACGTGGTCGGGTCGCTGGCGTTTCGTCTCACCGTACTCCGTTAGGGCTATGGTATTTGCGAATTGTTCCCGGAGGGCCAAACCCGGAACCTGGTCTTGAGCTCCTCCACGACAGAAGAACATTGAAAATACTCGTCATCAGCCCGTCCGCGCCGCTGCCCATCGGACCCACGATTCGTCTTTATTACGCTTTGTCGGCCCTCGTGCGGGACCACGAGGTGGACATGATTTGCGGCGACTTTGATTCGATTTTGGGCAGTATGCTCAACGCCTCCGATGTTCGTAAGCAGCTGGGGCTTGATGGTTGTGGCGTCCGGAAGGTTTGGATCATCTCTTTTTCCCGCGTCGCCGCTTGGCTCCGAGCGGGATTCGGTTGGCTGCGGGGTACCCCAATGCGCATAGCTTTCTGTGGCTCCCCTGGGTTTGCCCGGGAAATCGGCAAGCGCCTGCGTCAAGAGAAATACGATCTGATATGGGCGCACTTCGGCCGAATGGAACCTTTCGTGCGAGGCCTCTCTCTACCGGTCATTGTGGACCTGCATGACTCCATGTCACTGCGCCACGCTAGCTTCGCGGAGATTGAGAAGAATCCGGCCAAGCGTTTCGTGCACCAAGTCGAGAGCCGGCGCGAAGCGCGGCACGAAGCCGAACTGATTGCTAGGGGCTATCACTTGCTGGTGAACGGGACGGCGGACGCAAGACACCTTCAGCGCGCCGGAGCGGACACGTCGCAGATCACGGTGCTGCCGACTCCGGTTGAGTCAGAGAAATTGCAGGCCTCCGAAGCGGATCCTTCCTTCGAGTGTACGATCCTCTTCTCCGGCCAAATGAGTTACTTTCCCAACCAGGATGCGGTGGTTTTTTTTCATGATCGAATACTGCCCCTGATTCTAGCGGAGAATCCCAAGGCGACGTTCTGTGTGGTGGGAGCGCATCCGCCGAAGCGGATTCTTCGGCTGGCACGCGACCCTCGAATCAAAGTCACGGGGTTTGTCCCGGACCTCGGTGCATACATTAAGCAGGCGCAGGTGGTGGTCGTGCCGCTGCGCTGCGGCGCCGGCATTAGCATGAAGATATTGCAGGCCCTGGCCTTGAGACGACCGGTGGTAGCGACCTCTTTTGGCGCACGAGGTCTCGATGTTGAACCCGGCAAACACCTTCTGCTCGCAGATCGGCCGGAAGATTTCGCGCGAAAGGTCAATATGCTACTGAAAGACGCGGCGATGCGGTCACGCTTGGGGAACGAGGGCTGCGCGCTGGTGCGAAGCCGGTACTCACGGGACGCCGTGTTTCACAGCCTCCAAGACCTTGTCGCACGAGTGGCCCGGAAAGAAAACGCGATTCTGACGCAAGCCTAAAGTACAGGCGGATGCGGCGCCTGATCCTGTTTTGGAATCTTCGGTTTCCTTGCAAAGCACAGCGAATACGAGCGTGGCACCGCAGACGGTAATCCTGGCCGGCGGTTTGGGTACCAGGTTGAAGCCCCTCACCAATCGCTTGCCTAAGTCGATGGTCGAAGTGATGGGGAAACCGTTTCTGCAACACCAGATCGAGCTGTTGCGAGACCAAGGGCTAACGCGCCTTGTTCTGTGTGTCGGCCACCAAGCCGATCAAATTATTTGCCATTTCGGCCATGGGGCTTCGCTAGGCGTGCGGATCGAGTATTCCCATGATGGCGCCGCACCCTTGGGAACTGGGGGGGCGCTCGTGAAAGCAGTACCGCTCTTGGATTCCTGGTTCCTGGTGTTGGATGGTGATTCTTACCTGCCAATCGACTTTCACGCCCCTATCACCCACTTTCTCACGCACCCTGCACCCGCGCTGATGACCGTCTACCGGAACGCGAACCGATACGGCCGCAGTAACGTGGCGATCGGGCAAGGACGTGTGATGGTTTACGACCGAACGCAGGGAGATTTCGCGTACATGCATGCGGGGCTCACGGTTTTTCAGCGCCAGGTCCTTGAGGCCTTCACGGCGGATCGCTTTATGCTGATGGACGAGATTTATCAGAGTCTGGTTGCCAGTCATAATCTGGCTTGCTTTGTTCTCGAGCAGCGTTTCTACGAGATCGGCTCACACGCGGGCCTCAATGACTTAGAAGGCTACTTGGCCAGTCGAAGATTGCACGCGGGCGAGGTCTCAGGACCAACCAAATGATCATCACGAAAACCCCTTTACGTATTCCCCTGGGCGGTGGTGGTACAGACCTTCCGGAGTTCTACTCCCAATTCGGGGGACGCTTGTTGACGGCCGCCATCAATCGGCACATTTTTGTCTTCGTGCAGCGATGGTTTGAGGAGGGAATCAAGGTAGGCTATAGCAAGACCGAGATTGTGCACTCGGTTGATGACATTCAGCATCCTGCCGTCCGCGAGGCTCTGCGCCTTTCTGGGATTTCGAACCATATCGAAGTGTCATCCATGGCCGAATTGCCGGCGCAAACCGGTTTGGGTTCATCGAGTACGTACACGGTAGGTCTACTGAAGGCGCTGGGTCTTTACACGGGAATGGAGCTGGGAACCAAGGAATTGGCGGAACGCGCATGTCATCTGCAAATGAACATACTCCGCGAACCCGGCGGAAAGCAGGACCAGTATGCGGCAGCTTTCGGCGGGCTGATCAGCCTCGAAATCGACCGCGACGGGACGGTGGAGGTTACCCGGCTGCCGATCGAAGCAGAATTGTTGGAGGAGCTGCAGCACAACCTGATCTATTTTTACACCGGGATCTGCCGGAAGGCGGCGGACATCCAGTCGACGTACTCGGCAGCCATCGGACGCCAAGAGAAAACACCGATCGAGGCGCTCCTCAAAATCAAGGAAATCGGCCTGCTGTCGGAGAGAGCGCTCTTGGCAGGCCGTCTGGACGATTTTGGATATCTGCTCCACGAGCACTGGACGACCAAACAGAAAATATCGAATCATATTTCGAACGGCCGCGTGGATGAGTTCTATTGCCTTGCAAGAGAAGCAGGAGCGTATGGAGGCAAACTCATGGGCGCCGGTGGAGGCGGATTTCTCATGATTTATTGCCCCGTCGAAAAAAAACAGGCTGTACGGAGAGCCCTCACGAATCAAGGCTTGCGCGAGGTTAAATTTCAATTTGAGTGCGAAGGGTCGAGAGTGATGTTGAACGCTTAACATGGAGGGATGGAGCGCTCTCAGCCGGGTATGGTTGTGGGGACGAGCTACACTCGAGCGCTATACTTTTTGGAATGATGCGAGTGAAACTGCTTTAAGGTAGCAAGGAAGTGGCGAACTAGCGGCGAAAGCGAATCAGATCAGGTTTAAAAGGAGATGAGCACAAGAATGATTGCGGCAAACCTAGAAGCGGCTGTGGCGAAGCAATTGGACGAGAGCGCAAAGGTAAAACAAGAACTCAAGAGTATGGCCGGCGCAATTGTGGGCCTGGCTGAAGATATGTACAATTGCCTAAAGAAGAATGGCAAAGTGTTCTTCTGCGGGAATGGGGGCAGCGCTGCAGATTCGCAGCACATTGCGGCGGAACTGGTCGGCATGTTCCTCAAAGACCGCAAGGCACTGCCAGGTATAGCACTCACAGTAAATCCGTCCGTCGTTACAGCGGTGAGTAACGACTGGTCATTCGACGATGTTTTCGCACGCCAGGTTCAGGCCTTGATGTCCAAGAACGATTTGCTCATCTGTATTAGTGCTGGCGGAAATTCTCCGAATGTGGTGCGTGCGGTCGAAGAGGCCCAGAAAATCGGAGCCCGCACGGCTGCACTGCTGGGTAAGGGCGGAGGCCGAACCGCCACAATGGTGGATCGGGCCCTCGTAGTACCGTCAAATATGACGCCTCGCATCCAAGAAGCCCACATCACCATCGGGCACATTGCCTGTGGGCTGGTCGAAGAATGGTTTGTGGACGGCCGAGAGTAAAATGCGCGTTTTGGTCACGGGTGGAACGGGTTTCCTTGGAAGCTTCATCGCCGAGCGATGCATCGCACGTGGCGACCAAGTATGGTCCACGTTGTCTCAAGGCGCCTTCGGAAAGCAGCAGGAATTGCGGGGAGCAACGAAGATTGTATGCGACGTTAGGGTACATGAAGAACTGCTGACGGCGATCACTGAATCCGATCCAGAGTTGATATTTCATTTCGCGGCGCAAACCTTCATCGGCGAATCGTGGGCTGATCCGGAGCTCACCCTTCGAACCAATAGCCTCGGAACACTGAACCTCCTCGAAATCTTGCGGGCTAGACGCAGCCCTGCGACCGTCGTCATGGCCTGTTCCTCCGCTGAATACGGTGAGATCGCCGGGCGGGGTAGGCCCGTTGAAGAAACCGATCCACTCCTTCCCGTGAGCCCTTATGGATTGAGCAAGCTTGACCAGGACATGCTAGGTTATCTGTATTCCCGGACTCACGGCCTCCGGGTGATTCGCGCCCGCATCTTTAATACGATCGGTCCCAGGAAACAAGGGGATTTCCTGGCTGATTTTTGCCAGCAGATCGCGGCGATCGAGGCGGGCAAGGGGGAACCTTTGCTGCGCACCGGAGAGCTAAACTCGCGCCGCGATTTAAGCGACGTCCGCGATACGGTGGCGGCCCTCGACCTGCTGTCCGCTCGGGGCGGATCAGGTGAGGCATACAACATCTGTTCAGGCCAAACCGTGCGTATCGGAGATGTAGTGAAGTTGTTGTTGGAGGTAGCTGGTTGTGACATCGAGCATCAAGTGGAAGGTTGCCGTTTGCGACCGTTTGAGGAATCCATCATATGGGGTGATAACCGAAAGTTGGTTGCCTGCACCGGCTGGTCGCCCAGAATGTCACTACAGCAGACGGTAAAGGATACGTTAGATTACTGGCGAGAGCAGGCTGGCGAGAGTAAGTTGGGCCTGACCGCAGTCTGAACGCCAGCATCGTGTAGCCGAGGAGCTTCACCGCCGCATTTTAATGTTCCTAGGGGAGAAGGTATTGGATCGGCTCGTACGTGAGGCGGAGCATTTCGACAACGTAATGGTTAGTGCGTCCAGGACGCACTCTCTTTTGGAGAGGTTCGCGGCAGGCTTCTACGAGAAAGGGGAGGGTGGTAGGCTGTGGGCACCAATTTGGGCCGCGACCGATTTTAGCGGAACTCGAGTGCTCGACTACGGTTGCGGAAACGGATTGTTCAGCTGCGTGCTCGCGCGCCGGGGCGCCTATGTCTCCGGCGTGGACATCTCGCCCGAGTCCATCCGGAAAGCCTGCGCGCTCGGAGCGAGCCTGGGTATGAATGGTCATTTGCATTTTTCAGTCTGTGACGCCCACCACACTCCTTTTGAAGATAGTTCGTTCGACTATGTAGTTGGCAATGGGGCCCTTCACCACTTGGATTTGGACCGCGCTTACGCAGAAATTGCGCGCGTCCTAAGGCCTGGTGGCCGAGCGTTTTTTATGGAGCCCATGTATCACCATCCACTGTTGTGGCTGTTGCGGCGGTTGACCCCGAAAGATCATACGGCTGATGAGAGGCCATTATCTTTTGCCGACATCCATAAGGCAAGAAAGTGGTTTCGAACGTGCTCCCATCGCGAACACTTTCTGCTATCCGTATTCGCAGCGCCCGTGCACGTTTTGGGGAAGAGCGCGGCCTTGACGGTTATCGGCGGGCTAGACCGTATCGACCAGCTGATGATGAGGATGGTCCCGCCACTTCGCCGCTTCGCTTGGTTGACCATGCTGGAGTTGAAAAAGTAAGTGCGCTCCTTTATGTCTATCCTCGGATCCCATCTGAGTCGCTACTTAAGCCGGCCGCTTTCTCGCAGCATTACCTATCTGGCGGGGGACCTGCTTGCGTTAATTGTGGCCCATATGCTTGCGATGCGTCTGGTGCGCTACGCCCTGAATATCCCGATCGAAGCAATCAACCCCGTCCACTACTATCGCTACTACATTCCCTTCTTCGCGCTCGTGTTGTACTTGTATTCGAGCTACAAGAGTCCAGAGCTTCGGCGTCCGGAACGTGAGCTGGAACTCGGGTGCAAAGCAGTTGCGGTAAGCTTTCTAGGACTCGTTCTTTTCAACTTCGTGGTTCTGCGGTCGCAGTCCTTCTCGCGATATCTGCTCTTTTCTTGGTTTGCGCTGGCTTGTGTGCTCCTCCTAACCATGCGCTTTTCCTTACGCACGTTTTATAGCTTCATCGGAAGATCAACCGCCGGGCGCAAAAGGGTGGTACTGATTGGATCGGAGTATGGCCTAGCTCATTATCAGCAGCTGCTCTCCATTCAGCGGTGCCAGGACTATGAATTGGTCGGTTGGATTCCCGATTCAGGAAAAACTTCGGCTGCGCCGTCGCCTCAACTGCCGATGGTAGCTACGCTTGACGATTGGGAACGAGGTGTGGAGCAGACTCGAGCGGACCTGCTGGTATTCGCCACTGCAACGCTGCCGGACGGCGATGGGCTGGTGCCGGAGATTCTACATCGCTGCCGGGAAAAGAGCCTCGAGTTCGAGCTCTATTCCAGCGCGTTGGCTACCCGTGAGCTGAATTGGGAGCGCGACGAATTCTCGGGCTGTTTTCGGGTGTCCGCACCCCCGCCTTGGTCGCTGGCGCTGCAGCAGGCTCTGAAGCGAGTACTGGACTTAGCGATTGGGCTGGTGGGCAGTCTCGTTACGGTACTAATCACACCCTTCATCGGGCTTCTGATCAAACTGCAAGATGGGGGACCCGTCTTCTACCGCAGCGCTTACCTGAGCAAGAACGGTTGCCGCTACTATTTCAAGTTCCGCACCATGCGCACGGATGCAGACCAGATTCTGGAGCAGGACGCCGAGCTTCGAGCGCAATTCCGCACCCGGCAGAAGCTCGTCGATGATCCCCGCGTGACCCGCATTGGCAAGTTTTTGCGCCAGTCGAGCCTCGATGAATTTCCTCAGTTCTTTAGCGTGCTTAAGGGAGACCTGGCTTTTGTAGGCCCCCGAACCATCCGGCAGGAAGAAGCGGTTCATTATGGGCCAATGTTGCCCAAATTGCTGTCCGTCCGTCCCGGTATCACAGGATTCTGGCAGACGATGGGTCGGCAGACCACCACCTACGAAGAGCGGACCCGCATGGACATGTTTTATATTGACCGCTGGTCCATATGGCTCGATCTTGTCATTATCGGGAAGACCTTCTGGAAGGTCGTTACAGCTGAAGGTGCTTATTAAAAGGAGACGTCAGGAATGAAGATTCTTGTGACCGGGGCAGCGGGATTTGTTGGATCCCACGTTGCAGATGCCTACGTGGAAGCAGGGCACGATGTTGTGGTCCTTGATGATCTATCCCGCGGCAAGAAAGAGAATATCAACCGGAAATGCCGCTTCTATTCTTGCGATATTCGGGATCGCAAAACAATCGAGAGCATTTTCTCCGTCGAAAAGCCGGTTGTTGTGAATCATCACGCGGCACAAATGGATGTGCGCCGCGGCGTACGCGAGCCAATTTTCGACGCGGAGGTAAACATTCTTGGCGGAATCAATCTTATCGAAACCGCCGTTGCAAACGGAGCTAAGCGTTTCATTTATGTCGGAACTGCCGGCGCCGGCTATGGGGAGCCAGATCGGATGCCGGTGCCTGAGGACTATCCCATCAATCCAATTACTCCCTACGGTATCAGCAAGCACACAATTGAACACTACCTGTTCACGTTTCATTTTCTGTACGGTTTGGATTATGTCGTTCTCCGATACGGCAATGTTTACGGCCCGCGGCAAAGTTCACAGGGCGAAGCCGGTGTCTTCGCAATCTTCTGCGAACAGATGCTCGGCGGCGTACAGCCCGTCATTTATGGAGACGGGACAAAAATCCGCGACTACGTCTACATCAATGACGTAGCGGCTGCCAATGTTGCGGCGCTCGAGCGCGGCACTGGCCAGATATTCAACATCTCGAGTGGCGTTCAAACCACGGATCAAGAAGTCTTCGAAATGGCACGGGAGTTCCTCGGTAAGTCGGTTCAACCCAAGTATGTCCCGCGTCGACCCGGAGAAATCGACCGAATCTGTCTTGACATCTCGAAGGCCGAAAGACTTCTTGGATGGAAACCGAAGATCTCGATTCGCGAGGGAGCTCGTCAGACAGCTGCCTATTTTGAAGAACAAGCGGCTACACAGAATCGCTCCGCCGTGCAAGCCAATCTTTAGCAGCGGCCTTATGCAGTTGGCATATGAATTGACTCCAATTTGCCAGGGGGCTTCATGATCATTACGCGCACTCCATTCAGAATTTCGCTCGGCGGTGGGGGAACAGACCTCCCCTCCTTTTATGCTGAGCATGGAGGGCTGATTCTAGCCGTCGCGATCGACAAATATATGTTTATGAGTGTGAACACTCCCATTCTCGATGACAAGATTCGGGTCCGCTATACGAATTCCGAGTTGGTGAACCACGTCGATGAGGTCCAACATACTTTGGCTCGAGAGGCATTGCGTTACTTCAACATCTCTCGCGGCCTGGAGATCGTTTCAATCGCAGATATTCCTTCTGGCACAGGACTCGGCTCTTCCAGCTCCTACCTCGTCGGGCTTTTGAACGCTCTTCATGTACTAGTGCAGGATCAAGCGAGTCCCGAGAAACTGGCAGAAGAAGCTTGCGAAATTGAACTTGATATCTTGAAGAAGCCGATCGGCAAACAGGACCAATTCATGGCGGCGTTCGGGGGCTTAACGCTTCTCGAAATTGATTGTGACGGCAAAGTAAGCGTATCACGCCTTAATTTGAACGTGGACCTGGTGGAAGCACTCGAGCAAAACATTGTCCTTTTCTACACGCACGATATCCGCGATGCCACTACCATTCTAAAGAAGCAAGATGAAGCGACTCGCCGCAACGATCGAACCGTCGTCGGCAGCCTGCGCGAAATCAAGGACATCGGGGTCGAGATCTACTCGGCGATAACGAAGGGTAACCTCCGCCGCTTCGGCGAGCTAATGGATATTCACTGGGAGTCCAAGAAGCGACTCTCCGCAGGCATTACCAATCCTCAGATCGATGCGTGGTACCAACTTGCCAAGCAGAACGGAGCTGTCGGCGGAAAGATCTCCGGGGCAGGTGGTGGCGGTTTCCTGATGTTCTACTGCGAAGAGAAAAAGGCTCAGGTCCGCGATGCCATGCGAAAGTGCGGCCTGCGCGAGTTGAATTTCCGATTCGACTTCGAGGGAAGCAAGGTAATCTTCGATGCGGTTTCGCGCGACGGGCGCCTAGCGCACATTCAACGACAAAATGGCCATCGGAGTGGCATTAGTTTTGCCGCGAAGGTCTCGAGCTAGCTCTTCTGCGTTCGTCTGGCGTGCCATCCCGATATTCTCAACGCGGCCACACCCTAAATGGCGAACATCCCTACCCTAAATTGGACGCCAGCTCGGCTCGGTTCGCGGTTGGAGGGTTTCAAAAATGAAAGCCGTGTTGTTGGATCGCGATGGCGTAATCAATCGGCTCGTGTATCACCACGATGCCGGCGTCATCGATTCACCCTTCACTCTTTCGCAGTTCGAGCTGTTGCTTGGCGTGCCTCAGGCAATCCGTCGATTTAATGAACTGGGACTCGGGGTTGCAGTTGTTTCTAATCAGCCGGGCATCGCCAAAGGATATCTGACGGAGGAGACCCTGGAAGGTTTCCGACAAAAAATGCTTTCGGAGGTGGCAGAGGCCGGCGGGCGGATTGACGGCATCTATTATTGCCTGCATCACCCTGATGCCGTTGTGCCGGAACTGAAGCAGCACTGCCGATGTCGCAAGCCGGGTGTCGGACTGCTCGAGCAAGCGGCACGTGAACTGAACGTCGCGCTTGCGGATTGCTACATGATCGGCGATGGAATTCCGGACCTCGTCGCCGGTGTGACGGCCGGGTGTCGAACCGTATTTATCGGTCGCTGGAAATGCGAAATCTGCCAGTTCACGGAAGCCCCCCATGTGCGTCCGGCATTCACGGCGAAAAGTCTTTGGGAAGCTTCACAGATCATCCGTGCCGAAATGAATGGTGTGGAGTGTGCTTCACCTCAACGAGCTTGCGGACCGGTGAACTCGTAAGCTAGAGCCTTTTAACGAAGATGACATACGCAAAGCAGTATTTGGATGAAGCAGTTGAGATTCTCGGCCGGCTCGACCAAACGACCATCGAACGCACCGTGGATTTGCTGCTCGAGTTGCGGGAGCGCTCTGGGAGACTTTTTCTTCTGGGAGTCGGTGGCGGCGCGGGGCACGCCTCTCACGCAGTGTGCGACTTTCGCAAAATCGCGCAGATCGAAGCGTACTCGCCTTCAGACAATGTTTCCGAGCTTACGGCGCGCGTCAACGATGACGGCTGGGAGTCCTGCTATGCAAACTGGCTCCGTGGATGCCATCTGAACAATGCGGACATGGTGTTTGTGTTTTCTGTCGGCGGCGGAGATGCCACCAAAAACGTCAGCGCAAACCTTGTTCGTGCGCTCGACCACGCGCGCGAGGTCGGCGCTACCATATGTGGCGTTGTCGGTCGCGACGGAGGATATACTGCGCAGCTGGCCGACGCATGTGTTTTAGTTCCGGTCGTGAATCCATCGACCATTACAGCTCATACCGAATCCTTTCAAGCGTTAGTTTGGCATCTTCTTGTCTCCCACCCTAAGTTGCGGGCCGCCGAGATGAAATGGGAATCACTGCAGCGGCCTGCCGCGAAAGCGTAGCAAAACTTTCGCCTTAATTTCCTGTTGTTGATCCCTACTCCGGTTCATTCCCTTTCGCGCCGATCGTCTGCGCATGTCGCGTACAAAAAAAATCCGCAAAGCGGTCATCCCGGCGGCTGGTTTCGGGACGCGCATGCTTCCGGCCACCAAGGCCGTTCCAAAAGAAATGCTCCCGGTAGCCGGCAAGCCACTGATCCAATATGCAGTCGAAGAAGCTGCAGCGAGCGGGATTGAGACCGTGATTGTTGTGGTTCGACAGCACAAGTCAATCATCCAGACGCATTTTGCCCCGGACCATGCGCTCGAATCATTTTTGGGGCAGCGCGGCTTGAAAGAATCCGCCAGCCTTGTTCACAGTTTGCCCGAAATCGCGAAACTGAAATTTGTTGAGCAAAGAAAGCCTTTGGGTCTTGCCCATGCTGTTTCTTGTGCTCGGCGGCTTCTCAGCGATGAACCTTTTGTCGTTCTACTCCCTGACGTGATCATGGAGAGCCGTGAGCCAGTCGTACGTCAGCTAATTGGCACACACCAAGAAACCGGCGGCAGCGTCGTCGCCGTTCGGGAGGTAGAACTCCAGGATGTGAGGCGGTTCGGCATCGTTCAGGTCGGAGCCGCCGCGGTCGGTAAAGCCGGAAGAGCGGTCCGCGTCACGGGCTTGGTGGAAAAGCCAACCGCTGACAGCGCGCCGTCCCGTCTTGGCATTTTCGGCCGCTACCTATTGGAACCTTCCATCTGGGATGCGATCGCCCAAACGAGCCCCGATGCAAACGGAGAAGTGCAGCTGACGGACGCGCTCCATGTGCTTTGCCAGAATCAACCTGTTTTCGGCGCTTGTTTTGAAGGTAAGCATTACGACGCAGGCGACCCTACCGGTTACCTGAGGGCTAATATAGAACTTTCTTTGACTGCCCTCGTATAGCTCCGCTCCTCCGCGAAATACCTCGGTAGCGGCGGAAAAAGTTGGTCGCGGACCTGGGCTTGGAAAAGGAGATGTTGAAGGAGGTCATCGCAAAAAACGACTGGGGCTCGCAGGGTCGTGGGAGGACGCGCGCTGGCTCTACGCCCATTTGGAATTGGCACCCGGTGCCACCGAATCATATTGCGGTCAGCTGTCCTCATGAGCCCTACTGAACTTTCCGCGACTCAAACCCCGGGCCGATACCAAGTCAAGGGTCGGTTCATTCCTGAGGGTTTCCTCCCCGCGAGGACCATCCCTCGATGTGCCGCTCTAGAGAACCTGCCTCCCGCCATTCTGTAGCAAACTACGCTTCACGTATCGCTCACCTCCCTCCCTACTACCGTTTTGCGACTATTCTCGACGGAGAATAGATACAACAGTCGACTATAGCCCTTTCGGGCTCAAGGACTTCCTGCGGTGACCATCGCGGTCATTCTTCCAAATAAACAGATATGGAATCCTCCGCCGAATCATCATGGAGCGGGTTGCTGTGTCGGCTTGGCACTACTAAGTTTCGCTCGAGCAGTCCTCGCGCGCGCCCCTCGACGCCGGCTTGCACTGGCTCGTGGTCCAGGTTTGATGCGGCGGCAGCGGCTGCAGTCCTCCGCCAACAAACACCGGCACGACGGCAGGAACCTACACGACGAATGCTTGTGGGAGGGCACAAGGGGCCACGCAGCGATGAACGCGAACTTAATATTTCAGGAAGGGGCGAGCAATGCGGAGTTCTCGCTGCGCCTCTCTGCTTTTTCCTATTCAAAGCTCAAAAAAATTTCTGTCTCAAGGTTCGTGATTGAAACGTTTCAGGCTTGAAAATCCCTCTTCTTTAGCTTAGCATGGGCAAACTTCGCGATCCCTGATTAAGCCGTAAGTCTAGGTCCGCCTGAGGTTCTCCGATGAATCTACCGAGAAATTCGCATTTCTCTCTCGTGTTTTTAGCAGCGTCGCTTGTTGGGTGCCGGCCGCCAGTTAGACCTCCGGTTAATCCACCCCAGCCACCCTCTCCATCCGCTGCAGTCTCAGTTCTGACGCAACACAACAACTCCATGCGCACTGGTGCAAATCTACTTGAAACACAACTGACCCCGGCGACCGTGGCGAATGGAATGAAATTGCTCTATTCTCGTCCGGTGAGTGGGGTTTTGACGGCACAGCTGCTCTATGTACACGGAGTGAAAGTAAATTCCCAGACTCGTAACGTAATCTATGCGTTTACCGAAGATAATAACGTTTTCGCATACGATGCGGACGAGCAGCGCGACTCAGGAAGCTCCCGTGGCCTCCTCTGGCAGAGCTCCCTTCCGGTCTCAAAAAACCCAGCACTCCCTGTTCCCGCACAGGGACAGCAGGTGGCGGGTATCCTGTCGACCCCGGCGATCGACGACTCCGCCGGCAGGCTTTACTTGGTCTATGCAATTAGCAACGGCCTTTTGCCAGCGAATGGGTCAGACGGCGGTAATCCGCCCTATCAAGTGGAGTTTCATTTGGCGGCCTTGGACATCCGCTCCGGGGCGGTACTCGGGGACGCGCTGATTAACGGTTCAGTTTCGAGCAGCGTGCCTCCAGGTCACGTCGACTTTGTAGCCTCGCGAGCGACTCAACGCGCTGGCCTCTTGCTCCTGACAAGCCCTGTCAACAACAAGGAGCGTATCGTCTATGTCGCGTTTGGTGGGCGTTTTAACGAAACCACCTTCAACTACCACGGCTGGGTAATGGGCTACGACTCGAAGACTCTTGCGCCGCGGGGTGTGTTCTGTAGTACTCCGGATCGGCAAGCGAATGATAATGGTGGTGGCATTTGGCAGGGTGGTGGAGGCTTGGCTGGTGACGAGAGCGGCAACGTGTACTTTAACACCGGAAATGGCCCTGTCTCCGCGATTGATCACGGCAACAGCATCGTGAGGCTCACCCTGGCTTCGAGACCAACAGGCAATTATGACTTCGATGTTCAGGCTTTCAGTGCCGAAAAAGACGACCCAACGCATACGGCCGCGTGGGAAGACAACGACATTGATCTAGGCGCGGGAGGTGTCACGCTGATCCCGGGCTCGACACAACTCGTCAGCGGAGGTAAGACCGGTGTGCTGTACCTTTTGGACCGCACGACGATGAAGAAGGTCATATCTTTTGATGCCTTCAGTGTTAATTCCGCGAACGATCCCGACCCAGTAGGGGCGCGGTATCGCGACTGGGGCCACGGACCGCATTTGCACGGCGGCTGGACTTACTGGGCGGTTTCTCCCACTCAGGGGTACGTCTATCATTGGGCCGAGAAGGATTTTTTGAGACGATTTAATTACGACCCTGTGGCAGGTAACATCGATCCCGCGATTGTCAAAGCCGGTGACGTCCTTGCCAAACCATTTCCCGTCATGCCTGGTGGGCTGGTTTCGCTTTCCGCCAACGCCACGGC